>ENA-UEQM01000132-UEQM01000132.1-human-gut-metagenome-genome-assembly--contig:-NODE-132-length-51230-cov-35.264677_pt1 | contig 51230 bp, 40 predicted proteins | sample MGYA00242948_ERZ507948 | MGnify/ENA primary metagenome ERZ507948 (study PRJEB26167, sample SAMN06115440) | human gut metagenome | host: Homo sapiens | place: China:Hubei | collected 2015-07-28... | reverse complement strand
CAAGCATATACAAAGCTATTTTTCTAATGGCGGTCATTAGAAAATGACAAGAAACTTTTTCTAATGACCGATTTGGGATAAATAAGCCCCACATTGCCTACATATTTATTTAGGCAATGTGGAGCTTGCTTGATTATAATCTTGGTATACCATAAGTAGTATATAGATGTTTTATTCAAACAATCCTCCAGAATATGTGTTGCGTCCCATGTGCTCGTAGGCAAGTGGTGTAGCCATACGTCCGCGAGGAGTACGCTTTATGAAGCCTTCCATGATGAGGTAAGGCTCATATACCTCTTCTATAGTTCCTGCATCTTCGCCAATGGCAGTACCGATGGTAGACAATCCTACAGGACCACCCTTGAATTTATCGATGATGGTGAGGAGAATCTTGTTGTCTATCTCGTCAAGACCATATTGGTCGATGTTTAATGCCCTTAAAGAGAGGTTGGCAATATCGCAAGTTATGGTGCCATTACCCTTTACCTGAGCAAAGTCGCGCACACGACGGAGTAGGGAATTGGCAATACGAGGCGTACCACGTGAGCGACGAGCAATCTCTAATGCTGCATCATCTTCGATAGGCACACGCATAAGCATGGCGCTACGTTTGATGATTCGCTGTAGCGTTTCGGGATCGTAGTATTCCAAGTGCATATTGATGCCGAAACGAGCTCTCAGAGGTGCTGTGAGCATACCGCTACGTGTGGTTGCACCAACGAGGGTGAAAGGGTTTAGGTCTATCTGTATGCTTCGTGCCGATGGACCTTTGTCTATCATGATGTCTATACGATAGTCTTCCATAGCAGAATACAGATATTCTTCCACTATAGGCGACAGACGATGAATCTCGTCGATAAATAGCACATCGTTAGGTTCAAGCGATGTTAGTATGCCTGCCAAGTCGCCAGGCTTGTCTAATACAGGTCCGCTTGTTATCTTAAATCCTACGCCAAGTTCGTTGGCTATGATATTGCTAAGAGTTGTCTTGCCGAGTCCTGGAGGACCATATAATAAGGTGTGGTCGAGAGGCTCGCCACGATATCTGGCAGCTTCAACGAATATCTCAAGGTTTTCTACCACCTTGGGCTGTCCGTTGAAATCGTCAAATCTCAGAGGTCGCAAGGCATTTTCAAATTCTTTTTCGCCCTTGCTTAGCCTTTCTTCGTGTATGTCGAAATCTTCTGTCATTTAATTGTCTATGTGTATTATGCAACTGCAAAAGTAAGGCTTTTATTTCATTTCACCAAATGAGCAGTCATTTCACTTCCTTAAATCCGACTGTCTTTATGCCATTATCAGATGGCACACACCACCAGCCATGCTCTTCACCATGCCCTTCATTTCGAGAGTAAACATTAACGACGACACTTTGCCTATAGCGAAGCCCGACTTTGCAGACAATAGATTTATCTGTAGGTCATTGGTTGTGGTGAGGATGTCTACTATATGTTGCTCGTCGGCAGAAAGGTCGGGGAACAGCTGTCTTTCTATACCCTGCTTCTTGGCTTCTCTGAGCTTAGCATCATTCTCCCAGCCCATGGCGTTGACGAAGTCTTGTGCCGAAGTTATCAGTTGTGCCTTGTTGTCTCTGATAAGGTTGTTGCAACCTACGCTATAAGGCAATCCTATGTTGCCAGGAAATGCAAAAACATCCCTGCCATAGCTGTTTGCTATGCCCGTGGTGATAAGTCCGCCACCCTTTTCTGCGCTCTCTACAATGATGCAAGCATCGCTCATTCCTGCCACGATACGGTTTCGCCTAACGAAGTTCACCTTGTCGGCATTGGTGTTGATAGGAAATTCTGTTAGCAGTCCTCCTTGTTTCACCATCTTGGCTGCCGTATCACGATGGCCTGAAGGATAGATGGTGTCGAGACCATGAGCCAATACGCCTATCGTCTCCATGCCTGCAGCCAAAGCGTTGCGATGGGCACAGATGTCTACACCATAGGCAAGTCCGCTAACTACCAACGTGTCGGGGCATGCTATCTGCAGCTCTTTGGTAAACTTCTGGATGATATCCTGGCCGTAGGCAGTAGCATGGCGAGTGCCTATGATACAGATTATTCGTTTGGCGTTGAGGTCGGCATTGCCCATATAATAAAGCATCACAGGAGCATCAGGACATTCAGCCAAGCGCTGAGGATAGAGTGGGGAACTTATGGCAAGCGGTTTGATGCCATTATCCAAATCCCATTGCAGTTCGCTCTCAGCCCATTTCCTGTGGCTCTCAGCATTCTTGAAAGCTTTCACCAGGCGTGGCGTAGCTTCAGGTATCAGCTGCTTGATGTCGCCACTTGCCTCGATAATCTGCGTAGCCGAGCCAGCTTGCGCATACAGCTCGTGTAGCCCAGTGAGGTTATAGTAGCCGATGCGCGACAAGATCATCGCATTTAGCGTTTCTTTGATATCTATATCCATGATGATAGTGGTGGAACTTTATTCCATAGAAGATGCGAAGTAAGGCGCAAAAGCCTTATCGTATTCCTCGCTATTACCTAATTTGCCATTTATGAGGCATACCAATTCTACCGTGGCGCGACAAGATAGCTTATTATCAGCCTCGCGAATGATATCTTGGTGGAAGATGTATCTCACCCCTTGCTTCTCTATCCAGAGCCTCGATATCATAACGTCGTCGCAACGTAGAGGCACCTTGTATTGTAAGTTCATACGTGCCACAACAGCATCTACACCTTTCTCGTGCATCTTGGCAAAGCTTAGTCCTGCTTCGCGTAGAAACAAGTGGCGTGTATGCTCCATATAGTGTAGATAGTTGGCGTTGTTTACTATACCTTCGATGTCGCACTCATAGTCGCGAACCTCAATCTTTGTTTCAAATATATATTTACTCATATCTTTTTTACTTTTCTCCTTTTTTACCCTTTTACTCTTTTACCTTTCTACCTTTCAGATATTCATATCCTATTCGGCAACGTAGGCAGTCTTTGCGGTCGCAATATACCTTTTTTAGTTGTATTAATGCTTGTGAGTCGGAAGCGGTATCGGCATGCAGTCCCACCTCTTGCCACATCCTCACCACCATATTGTTCTCCACCTTCAATTGGTCAAGCAATTCGAAAGCCCTGTCGCATAGCTCCTCTTTGCCTTTGTATCTGCCGAAAGCAAACAATATTGGAACCACAACATTTATTATTAGCACATTTATCGATTGCTTCGACATTTGCTTGGTGTTCTTAGTGCTTTCTTGTCCGAAGTTGTAATGCGTCTGCCAATAGTCGGTAGGCGTGGTTGCAAATAGCGCTTGCAGAGCCTTGATATCCTTACATTCCAACAGCTGACTAAGATTAGCCTTACGAGCGAAATAGAGATTTGCCAATTGCGATATTCTTATCTGCGGAAAGTTCTGCGGATGAAGCCTTAGAAATCGCCATAGCTTGTAGTCTATAGGTTTCATCGAGAATTTGTGCGACAGATATTTATATTCTCTGCACAATTCAATGTAGTGAGCATCTGCAGCAGCCTCTTCTCTATACCTTTCGGGTATGGCTCTTGGGTCTAATAGTCCTGCTTGACCTAAGAATATAGCTTCTATCTGCATTATGTCGTCGCGATGGTGAGCCACACTCGATAGTGGAACATTCTCTGCCCATGTCTCAAAGGCATCGCTATTTATGCCGAAGCCAAAATATCGGGCAAGGGTAATGAAGTATGCATCCTCCCACGAACCATTACACTTCTTCAATCTTTCCGTTATGGCGTCAGTCTTCTGCTCCAATCGTTCTGTCACCAAGGCGCTCATCCACGAGTGGACAGTTAGCGAACTTAGCTCCGGCACTATCTTATAGCATGGCGGATAACTGTCGGTAGAAAGCAAGTCTTTGTAGTTGTCTGCCACGCTCTTTGGGACTTTTATCTCAAGTTGAGGCAGCAGTCTGCCGTTGGAAGTCTCTACAGCCGAGTTGGCAACTTCCACCACGTGTAGTATCACGTTGTCGTATCTCGGATCTTTGTCGTGATTGTGCAGATACCAGTCTGTCGACTTGTCGTGTATTTCAATATTTCCCACCCACATGGTGCCATCAATCTTCACTTTGGCATTAAAGAAGTCGGGACCTGCATTGGTGTTATGCAGTCCGGTATCAATTATTTCTACCTCTTTGCCTTCGGTAGTGGTGAGGTCGTAAGGTTGGAAAAGTTTATGTTTCCAGCAGTAGTGCAGTAGTTGTTCCATAAACCGATAGATGTTAATAATGTTGCAAAAATACAAAAAATAATCCTTAAGTAAAGACTTATTGTATGTTTTTCTTTTGCTATTTCACCTAATTAGCTTATCTTTGCATGCAAAATACTGACATATCGCACGTTAGGCAGATATGTCTGCAAACAATATTGAACATAAAACACAAAAAAAACATGAAAATTGCATTGATAGGCTACGGCAAGATGGGCAAGATGATTGAGCAGATTGCTAAAGATCGTGGACACGAGATAGTAAGCATTATAGATGTAGACAACCAAGAGGATTTCGATTCTCCAGAATTTGCTTCGGCTGATGTTGCCATAGAGTTTACTGCTCCACAGGCTGCTTACGGCAACTATCTTCGCGCGTTTGCACATAATGTGAAGGTGGTTTCTGGTTCTACAGGATGGATGAAAGAACATGGCGACGATGTTCGTCGTATGTGTACCGAAGAGGGTCAGACTCTCTTCTGGGCTTCTAATTTCTCTATTGGTGTAGCCATCTTCTCTGCCGTAAACAGATATTTGGCTAAGATTATGAATGGCTTCGAGCAGTATGATGTGAAGATGGAGGAAACACACCACATCCATAAGCTTGATGCTCCAAGTGGTACTGCCATCACTCTTGCTGAAGATATTGTTGAGAATCTCGATAGAAAGACCGATTGGGTGAAAGGTGCTGTCAACTGGCCTGACTCTCCAGAGAAGAATGAGGCTGCTGCTGAGGCTAAGCCTACAGACATTGTTATCGATGCTGTTCGTCGCGACGAGGTGCCAGGCATTCACGAGATAACCTACGACTCTGATGCCGATGCCATCACTATCTGCCACAATGCACACTCTCGTAAGGGCTTTGCTCTTGGTGCTGTATTGGCAGCTGAATATACCAAGGATCACAACGGATTGCTTACAACAAGCGATTTGTTTAAGTTTTAATACCATTAAGCCTTCCACTCTTCAATAACGATAAGCGATAGTGGATTGGCTTCATAACAATAATATATTGCTCTATAGCACATTACAAAACAGAAATGATTGATAAGCAAAAGAAACAACTGAATATGAAGGTGCAATGGACTAAGTTGTCTATTGTGTTAGCCTTGTATCTACTCTTCTTGTTGTGGGTGAAAAGCTGGTGGGGACTTCTCGTAGTTCCTTTCATCTTCGATGTTTATATCACTAAGAAGATACGTTGGCAATGGTGGAAAGACTCAGAAGGACCTGTAAGGTTCATCATGTCGTGGGTAGACGCTCTTGTGTTTGCTCTTGTGGCAGTATATTTCATCCATCTGTTCTTCTTCCAGAACTTCGTAATCCCATCTTCTTCTTTGGAGAAGAGCCTTCTCACAGGCGACTATCTGTTTGTTTCTAAGGTTAGCTACGGACCACGCATTCCGCAGACTCCGCTCACTATGCCTATGACACAGCATACCTTGCCTATCTTCAACTGCAAGAGCTATATCGAATATCCTCATTGGGATTATCGCAGAGTGAAAGGTTTGGGAAATGTGAAACTCAACGATATCGTGGTGTTCAACTATCCTGCAGGCGACTCTATCCTTACAGAGCCTGCTTATGCCAACGACTATTATAACATGTGTTATGGCTTTGGTGAAGATTTGTATCGTCAGATTTATCCTGATGCTCCATCACCTGCCGACCTTAACCCAGCTCAGCAATACGAATACTTTAAGACCGTATATGCTATGGGACGCAACTATATTACCAACAACCCAGTACAATATGGTAGCATCGACTCTCGTCCTACCGACCGTCGCGAGAACTATGTTAAGCGTTGCGTAGGTTTGCCTGGTCAGACCCTGCAGATAAAGAACAAGATTGTTTATCTTGATGGCAAGGCCAACAAGGAACCAGAGAATGTGCAATATACATATCTTATCAAGCTCAACAATATGTCGATGGTTGATTTCATGGCAGAAAGATATGATGAGCTACGCAAAGACCTTGGTATCACCAACGAAGACATAAGCTCGTTGTCACGCCTTCATGGTTCTGATGTAGATAGTCGCTATCTGCTCAATGGCGCTATCTTGCAGCAGTTTGATGGTTATATGCCTTTGACAAAGCGTGCTGCCAACGAATTGAAGAAGCAAAAGATTGTTTCTGCTATTCGTCAGGTCACAGACAAGGATATCTATTCAGGTTCGCTATATCCTCAGAATGCCGTAACTGGTTGGACTCGCGACAACTACGGTCCTATCTGGATTCCCAAGAAGGGCGAGACGGTTCATCTCTCTATGAGCAACATCGCTATCTACGAGCGTCCTATCAAGGTATACGAAGGCAATAGCCTCGACGTTAAGAACGGTCAGATTTATATTAATGGTAAGCTTGCTAATAGCTATACCTTTAAGCTCGATTACTATTGGATGATGGGCGACAACCGTCATAATTCTGCCGACTCTCGTTATTGGGGATTTGTGCCAGAAGACCATGTGGTTGGTAAACCAATATTCATTTGGTGGTCAAGCGACCCTGATAGAAATGGCTTTGGTGGTATTCGCTGGAGCCGATTGTTTAACTTTGTAGACAATATAAAATAAATATTTTGAACCAAGCGCTCAAAACACTTTTGGCGCTATTTGTGGCAGCAATAGTGATGCTCGCCATTCGCGCCTATGTATTTACCATCTATACGGTACCCGTGAATGTGGACATCCATATTCACAAGGGCGACCGTGTAGGGGTGCTTCATTGGCTCTGTTCTGACATAGAACGAGGCGATGTTGTGGTGTTTGGCGACTCTATAAAGCAGATAGGAAAGATAAAGGCGGTGCCTGGCGATTCGGTTGTTGTGAATGGAGAAAAGTATCTCATTCCTCATCAATGTTGCCATCGTTGCAAGAGTACCGACTGCCATACCTACTTACTTAATGTAGGTACAACAGAGATGCTCGTGCAGAAACACGATATGCTTGGCAAGGCATGGCGACTTTATTGATGCTTGGTCATTATATTTATTGATTTATTTTCCTTAAAATAACTATTGTTATTCATTTGCAACTCATGCAGACAGCTCTCCTTTCATCTACATATTTCGGTCCTATACAATGGTATCAGAAGCTTTTTAGATACCAACGGTGTATAGTGGAACAGCACGACAACTTTATTAAGCAGACTTATCGCAACCGTTGTGTTATCTCGGCTACACAAGGCGTGCAGGCTTTGTCGATACCTGTAGAACCAGCTCCGCAGACTTCTGTAAGTGGAAAGGTGGCTATGAAGGATGTTCGCATCAGCGACCATGGCAACTGGCGCCATCTGCATTGGAACGCTTTGACGTCAGCTTATGGCGAGAGTCCTTTCTTTGAATATTACGAGGATGGTATTCGTCCGTTCTTTGAGAAACAATACACGTTTTTGCTCGATTTCAATATGGAGACCACAGCAAAAATGTGTGAACTATTGGATATAGAGCCTAATATCGTGCTGTCAGAGGAATATCTTTCGGCAGATGCTCTTACGCAATCATCGGCTAACGGCGATGTCGTTAGCGACTTCCGTGATGCTATCCGTCCTAAGCGTCCATTAGAAGACCTTGAGTTCTCTCCAAAGCCTTATTATCAGGTGTTTAGCCAGAAGCATGGCTTCTTGCCAAACCTTTCTATCCTCGACCTTCTTTTTAACGAAGGAAACGAATCTGTGTTGTTCTTATAGCTGAATGATAGGATAAATACCTTAATTTTATACATTTTGATAAATATTTGGCAAAAACTTGCTTATATTAAAATAAATTATATAATTTTACAGCCGATATTTATTAACTAAAAACTATATCGGTATGAAAACTAGACATTTTTCTGTAGCAGCATTGATTCTTGCTACATCTTTCTTTGCAAGTTCTTGCGTAGGTTCTTTCGGACTTTTCAATAAACTAGCTCAATGGAATAAGTCGGCTACAAGCTCTAAATTCCTCAACGAAATCATCTTCATCATCATATCTCCAGCTTATGCAGTTTGCTCACTTGCTGATGTTGTTGTTTTCAACACTATCGAGTTCTGGACAGGCAGTAACCCTATGGCACATAATGTAGGAAAGACAATCGACGTAATGGGTCAGGACGGCAAGTATTATGCTGTGACATATCTTAAGAACGGTTATGAAGTAAAAGCTCCTACAGGCGAAATAACAAGCTTCCTTTACGACAAGAATACTGATTCTTGGTCACAGGTTGTTGATGGCAAGACTGTTGAGATGTTCCGTTTCAACCATGATGGTACTATCAAGGTTAATGTAAACGGCAAGTCTATGGATGTTGCTCTCGACGAATCAGGCGTTTACGAGGTAGCTTCAGCTGCAGGCAAGAGCATGCTTTGGGCAAGCAGATAATAATAGCTTTTATAATAAACAAATAAGTGGTAGTTCGAATCATTCGAGCTACCACTTATTTGTTTATATTATAGAGTCTATAGCGCACCCGACCAGCATGTACGTTAGTATCAATAGCAGACCTGTCTATAAGGTTTTACGTGGTCTTCTATTGTATAAGTATCGTTTATAGACGATAAAAAATGAAGAGTTTTGTCGTTTATAGACGATAAAAAGTTGGATAATCCGAAAAATCAGGGGGACAGCTAAGATTTGCCTGGAAGGCAATACACATCGCTTGCGATGTAGGTAACCGGGGGCAATGCCCTCGGAAAGGAAGATCAAGCAGACAATAGCCTGGAGGGCTTTACCTCGACATTCACCATAATCAGCATAACTGCTTCTCCTTTCAGGCTGGTCTTTGTGACTTTCCTGACTGGTTATAATTAATACCCCATAGATTTATCGGGTGAGCCTATCTTGTCGAGTTTCTGATATTCCATAGGTGTCATACCATATACCTTTTTGAAAGCTTGATGAAAGCTCGTAGGCGACTTATATCCCACCTTTTCAGCTATAGCTGCTATGGTAATATTGCCATAATGATTCTTGTCGGTAAGCATCTTTGCAGCCTTTCTAATCCTATATTCATTCAGGTAGGTCTTGAAGTTTTTGTTGTAGGTCTTGTTTATTGCCCACGATACATATTTTGTGTTCGACTCCACCTTTTGTGCAAGCATCTGTAGGCTAAAACTTGGGTCGCAAATACAGCTACTATCCTCCATCACATGCGCCACCTGCTGTAGCAGTCGTTCTGTTTGTTGCTTATTAAGCAAGTCGGGGTCGTCAGTTTCTTGAGCTGGTTCATTTATGTTCTCGCTCTCAGATTGATTTTGGTTGTTTACAAATATCTCATTCTGTATAGCCAACTGCTGATCATATTCTTTATGCTTCTGAATGAGCAAGCGCTGAGTTATAACAAGCTGACGGTTTTTCCTATATATATAATAGGTGAGCACGATGAGAGTGGCAAGCAAAGCTACGAATACCACTATCACCCAAACAAGGAATGTGTTGCGGTTGGATAATGAAGATATCAGCATATCGCTACGCTGACTTTCGTAGTTAGCAATCTGGCTACGCTTAGAGTTGAATTCTTTCTGTAGGAAGAAGGAGTCGCGCATGGCAGCAAATAGCTTCTGATACTGTAGCGACAAACTATCGTTGCCCTCCTTGCCATAAACATTTGCTAAATGCTCATAGGCAGAAGTAAGCGGACCAATACAATTTCCCTTTTTAGCAACATCTACACATTTCAAGAACCATTCTTTAGCCTTCTTGTTGTCCTTGATATCTTCGTGCATAACTCCTAATTGTCCCATTTCTGCTGCCACGAAGTGAGCTGCCATATCATGAGTTTTAGCATATTCCATGGCTTGAGTGTGGAAAAATATAGCAGCTCTATAGTTTTTCTTGGCTTTAGCCAGAAGAGCTTGGTTTAGATAAGTATAAAAGCGCGACTTGTTTTTGGAGTCCATTGAGATTGTGCCGATGGATTCGTAACAAATTTGAGCTTCGCGTGCCATACCAAGGTTGGCATAACACAACAGCATATTGCATTTTGCCGTTGTGATGGCTTTCTCATCCTTAAGCTTATAAGCCTTAACCAAGCTCTTTTTGTAATAATGTAGCGCCTGCTCATAGTCGTCGAATATAGTATATATGTTGCCAATATATACATACGACTTTATATATGTATAGTCATCATGAGTTTTATCTGCGGCTTTTACGGCTTTAGATAATATATCTAGAGCATCCATATATCTTTCTTGGCTATAGTATTCGTATCCCAACGAAAGCAGACTGTCTGTAGCCTTCTTTGTTTCTCCAAACATATAGCAGAATGGAATTATGAATGCCAGTATTATGCTTAGAAGCTTTTTCATTTTGTTCTATATAGGGTAAAATACCTATTATATTATTATTATGATTGTGCAAAGATAATACAATCTATTGGAATATAAAAGCAAAAAGCTATTGCCTGTTAGTATTCAGATTTTGTTTATATCGATGCAAAGATAGCGATAAAATGCCGGTATTTCATCCAATTTCTTGAAAATGAATAGCAAAAAGTGTATAAAACATCTACTTCTACTTAAATATTGCTACCTTTGTAATCGAATTTAGTAACAAAATGTATAATAGCTAAAAGTTTGCAGTATGAAGAAAACACTACTATCATTAGCCTTGATGCTTGTGGCATTATCGCCTGTTTCGGCTCAAAGGGTAGCAAATGGTATGCAGAAGGTAAATGTCAAAGAGCTTCAGAAGACGCTCAACAAGAATGATGTTTCGTTTCTTGCTGTACCAGAAAAAGTAGACGGCATCATCCCTACTCAAGAAGTTGCCAAAGTTAAGAAACCTAAGACAATAGCAAGATTGCCACGTCGCGATGTTGCCGTTACAGATACTGTGCAGTATTTTGCTATAGCGCAGTCTTTCCACAAGGACTATACATTTATTTATGAAGGTGGTGATACATATAGTTATAATATAGGTCTTGCTATTAATGGTACAAAGGCTACTATCACAAATCTTTTTGATATGTACAATCAGAGCGCTACTGAATGGGCTCGTAGCTACGATTACCCTGTAGATGGTACTTATGATGCAGCTGCTAAGACCATTACCATTCCTACTACAGTGAATGGTATTGTATGTGGTAACTATGGTGGATATTATGATACATATCTTTTAGCTGGTAATGTAAGTACTTCTGGCACTATTGATCCTGCTGAGTCGTTGGTTTTTGATGTTACTACCAACGATGCTGGTAACATCACAACTCTTACTGCAAGAACAAACTTTGCAGTAAAACATGAGTTTGGTACTATTCGTGTATACAAATCGTTTAAAGCAAACTTGCCTGTAGAGGGCGTTGCTAATCTTAAGACTTTTACAGAATCTGTTGATTTCGGAGAAGATTTTGTAAATAATAAGGTTGAAAAGACAGTAGTACTTTATAATACTGGTGGTAGTGATGCTGAGTTTGCTTTGGAAATCGAGGCTGAAGACGATGCCTTCACATCAACGATGACTACAGGTGTTGTGCCTGCTCGTAGCTCATTGAGTTTGCCAGTTACATTCTGCGCATCAAAGGCTGGTAGCTATGAGGGTATTGCTACTCTGACTTACGATAATGGAGAGGATGAATCTACTTTGGTATTCGACCTTGCTGGTACTGCTAAGGTTTATCCTGACTATTCTGCAGCTTTCAAGACAGATAAGTTTGATGTTACAACAAATATCGAGTTCCCATTCGAGATGACAACTCTCGAGGATGGTACACAGGTTGCTATGTCTGGTACTCATGGTAAATATGGTAGCTCTTGGCTCCGTCTTGACTTCGTTGTTCCTGAAGGTAAGTTTGCTACTGTAAGTTGGAAGGGTATCTCCAACAACGTAAGCAATTGGTATCAGAACGCTGGCGGATATTTCGTAGATACTCTTGAGGGAGTGAAGGCTTCTTGGACAGGAGCCAATGAAGATATGTCTGGTAGCTGGGAGTTTGCTCCAGGTGCTCACTTCATCCGCTTCCAGTATGATGGTCAGGCTTATACAGGTCTTGAAGACAACCATCTCTATGTATACGATATTGATTATAAAGAATCAGATCTCTTAAAGGATGCAGCTGAGGTTTTAACACCAGAGGTTTCTCTGGGCAATGATGTGCTTACTGCTGGTGGCTCATGCACAAAGACTGGCGTGATAACATTGAAGAACAAGGGTGAGAATAATCTTGTCATCAAGAAGGTAACAGCTGACAATGCTGATTTTACTGCCGATATTAGTGGTCTTAAGGCTGTTTCTACTATGGAAGAAGTAAGCATTCCTGTAACTATGGAAACAAAGACTGTCGGCGATAAGTCTGCTACTTATACTATTGAAACCTCTGCAGGTACATTCACAGCCGTTGTTAAGGCTTCTATTATAGCAATGCCTGACTTCGGTAGTCTTGTAAAGGAAGGTGCTGAATATATCACAAGTTGGGAAGTAAACCCTGATGCTCCATTCATTATCAAGGATGGCAAGGCTGTTAACAAGAATGCTGGCGACAACTCTGTAAATGAGACTGCTTGGTTCAGAATGAACCTCAATATCCCTGAGGGTAAGCTTGCTTATGTATCATGGAAGGGTAGAAGTTATGGTCGTCCAATAGACGAAGTAAACTATTCTCACTTTTATAGTAGCTATCTTGCGCTTGAAATGACTCATCCTACAACAAGTGGTACTACTGCTGCTTATGGTTCAGATATTGATGTAAGCTCTTCAACTCTTGAGGCTGATGAATCCTGGGCTGATTTTCTTGCATGTGTGCCAGGAACGCATTCTTATAGATGGGGATGGTTCCATAATGGTGATGGTACAGTTCCTGAAGGCGACTGCGCAGAAATCTCTGATATCAGAATTCATGTTATTGACTTTAAAGACGAGGGCGTTGAGCTTGAAACTCCTGAGGTTAAATTCGATACTACTTATGTAGGCTACAACAGATATACAACAGCAAAGATTACTCTTCGCAACACAGGCTCTAAGGCCCTTACTGTCGAAGAGATACCTGCAAACGACCCTTTCTATGGCATAGAAACAACAGAAATTGCACAGTTCAATAAGACTATTAATGTAACTCTTTGGTTCTACCCGGAGCAGGAAGGCGAATTTAATGGTGATCTTACCTTGAAGACAAGTGCAGGCGATGTTGTTGTAAAGTGTAGTGGTGTGGCACTTGATGCTGAGAAGGAAGGCTTCGTTCTCTTAGGCGACTTTGAGGATCATGCTTATGGTTGGAGTACAGTAGATCCTGATGGCGATGGCGAAACATGGAACCTTGGTTCTAACCTTTGGGGTGACCAGCCTCAATATTGTCATAGTGGTAAAGAATGCTTAGCATCTATTTCTTATAGCAATAATCTTGGTGCTGTAACTCCTGACAACTGGACAATATCTCCTGTAATAACAATCCCAGAAGATGGAGCACAGCTCTCTTACTATGTCGCTGCTTTCAGTCCAAAGCGTTTCGAAGAAACATATAGTATGTATGTTCAGCCTTACGATGAGAATACATTTACTATCGAAGATGTAGCAAAAACAGAACCTCTTATCAAAGAAACTCTGAAAGAAGAGAATGGTGCTGAAGATGGATGGAGCTATCGTGCATTCGACCTCGCTAAATATGCAGGCAAGAAGGTGGTAATCTGCTTCCGCCATCATGATTGCAACGGCCAATACATTCTTCGTCTTGATGATGTTAATGTAAAGCGTTATAACACAAATGGTATCTCTAACCTTACCAAGAATGTTCCTGGCAACTCTGTAAGATACTTCTCTGTAGATGGTCGTCAGACTAACAGCCTACACAAGGGTATCAACATCGTTCGCTCACAGAAGGAAGATGGTACAGTTGTTGTACGTAAGGTTTTGAGATAATAGATTAACCATCTTAGATAATAGATATAATAATCTAAGCCAAAACAAAAAAGATGAAAAAGGTATTATTATCACTCTTTGCATTGCTTGCCTCATTTGAGGTGAGCAATGCTCAAGTTTCAGGAATGAACATTGGCTATTGCCATAGCAAACTTGGTCCTTTCCCTTCAACTTCAGATACTTATTTCTCTGATCTTTCTACAAAGAAGAAGACATGGACAAGTGGAGCCATACTTATTAAGAAAGAGAAAATTAATAGTCTTGCAGGCAATCAGATTCGCGAAATCCATGCAGGTCTTATCTCTAAGCTTAATGTAGACTCGCTTGCTGTATGGGTTAGCGAAAGCCTTGATGGTCCTGTTCTGAGTACTGATACTATTGCAACACCTGTAAAGGGATGGAATACTGTTGCTCTTACCAAGCCTGTAGACATCACTTCTGATATGCAAACTCTGTATGTTGGTTATTCATACCATCAGAAGAGCACATCAAAGGCTATGAGTTGCACAAAGACTCCAGAGCCTGGCTATTCATGCTTCATTCGTTCAGGCAACGATGAGTGGAAGGATTATAGCAACGACTATACCATTAGTGTTGAGGCTATGGTATATGGCGACAAGTTGCCTAAATACGATTTGACTTTGAGCGCTCTCGATGTGCAACAGAACTATGTCGTTGACAATGGCAATCTCGAATTCACTATGAAGGTATTCAATAATGCTACTGTAACTATCAACGGATTTGATGCTGTATGTACAGTTGATGGTTCGGATGATAAATACACCGTACATTGCGATTCATCTATAGCCTACAACGAGTCAAAGACCATTACTATGACTATCAGTCCTACTGCTGTTCAGACTATGGATCCTGCTACTCGTACGCTCACAGTAACTTTGACCAATCTTACTGAGGGTGAAGACGAGATACCAAGCGACAACACTTTGTCGGGCACATTCAATGTTACTCTTCATAGCTTTATTCGCAACGTGCTCTTGGAAGAGTTTACTACTGAGAAATGTACTAACTGTCCACGTGTAGCAAGCTATGTACATGATGCAATGAACGAGCCTGAATTCCAGGGACGTCTCAACACTATGGAGAATCATGCTGGATATTATACCGATACCTTCACAGCATCATTCCACAACGATTGGACCTGGTTCTACGATAATGAATATGCTCCAGCAGTATTGTATGATCGTCATGCAGAACAAGGTTCTGTTACCGCTGTTACTTGTCCTAATAGCAAGCTCGAATTGTTTGAGGCTATTCGCAAGCGTATGCGTGAAACAGCTTTCGTAAGCTTGAAGATAACTGCTGATGTTGATACTGAAAACCAGAAGATAAATGTTAAGGTAACTGGTACACGTGCAAAGGAGAACTTCACAAAGAATCCTGCTCGTATAACAGTTGTGCTTACAGAAACCAACCTTGCAGCTATTTCTCAGGCTGGTGCTAGTGGCGAATATACTCACTATAATGTAGGTAGACGCGTAAACAGCATCTGGGGTGATGTATTAGAGTGGAATGGAGATGACTATACCTACGAGTGCTCTATCCCTTATACTCAGAACTATGTTCTCGACAACCTCGGAGTCTTGGCTTTCATCCACGACTACGACCCAGACGATAAGACAAAGTGTGAGGTTGCTAACTCTGCAGCTATAACAAGCGCTGAGTTTACTGGCAAGTCTACAGGTATATGCGCTCCTAAGGCTTCTGTTAATGACGCTCAGGCTCAATATTTTGATTTGCAAGGTAGAAAGATTTCTACACCAGCTAAGGGATTTAATATCGTTAAGCGTAACGGAAAATTCATAAAGCAAATATTGCATTAAAGTTAATATTAGTAATGTGTTTAGGATAACGTGATATAATAACAAATAAAAAAATCGAATCGTGCGTATAGCATTATACTATTTGCATGGTTCGATTTTCTTTTTGTAGCTTTATATACTAGAACTCCATAACATTCTCTCCTTTCCAATCGGTATTGGCAGAGATGCTGAATTTATAATTGTCGGCTGCTGTTGGTGGAGTTATATTGGTAAAGAAGCTACCTTTATAGCGTGTAATCACATTTTTGCTCACAGGAACTTCTTCAAATGACCTCATACATATAGTCTCGCCCGAAGCATCGAGAGCTGTTACTGTCATCTTTAGCTTCTTATCTTCCGAATGTGGAAATGTATATACCTCGTATGTGTTTACACCAGCCTGTATATTCCTTATTTCCGTCTGTCTGCTGTTCACGGCTCCAGCTCCAGTAAAACCGCTAAGGGTAGACGAACCGCCTGTATAATAGAACTTCAGTTGCTTAACATTTTCAGGTATCTCGTCGGTTATTTCGAGGCGGAACATGGCAGTAACTCTTTCCATTACTACATCTATATTATTGCCGCCAGCCACCAACTCTATCTCTTTATAATAATGGAAAGTGTCCGATAGTTTGCCATCAAACGTAATCTTGTTTATATCTGTTGTAGTGGCATTCTTTTCGTTTGAATGGGCAACGACAACCAGATAGTATTTACCTTCAGCCAATTTTATTGTTACATCAGCAAAATCGGCATCTGTAGATTTCTTATTTACCGAGTATACTCTTTGACCTTCTTCGTCGTAAAGAGATATAGTAAGTTTTGTACATACATTGCCTATTGGCTCTATGGCTCGTGTGCCCTTAGCGGTAGCATCCTGATAGTTTGCATCTGCTATTCCGCCAATGTGTATAGAAAGGCTTGCATTGCCTGTAGAAGATGGTTCTGTTGTTGGTGGTTCTTTGCTTAGTAGTTCGTCGAGCGATACTTTCTCACATGAAGCCAAAGCCATAGATAAAGCTAAAAGACCTATTAGTTTTATGTGTTTCATGATATAAGTTTGTGTGTTAGTTTTTAGTGTTATTATCGCGCCAAAGTTACAACTAATAATTGAATATATCCCTATTTGTTGATAGTTTTTTCTCTATTCTCGTGTAAAAAACTATTTTTTTCCTGACTTCGTCATCGTGTCACCCAAAAATCTTCGTCAAAGAGTTTAGCTATTTTCTGATGTCTTGCCATCAGCATTGTTTGTGTATAAACTTCCTTGTTCAGAGGTAGCTTAATTTGTATGGTTGTGATGGTCTTAGCCAATGCCAGCACCTTGTCTACGCTCATCTTAATCTCTGAGACTTTCAGCATACGTTCAAATTCTTTGTACACTTTTAAAGCCACAAAGCATATACATATATGAGCCTCTATGCGTTTGTGCGTAAAATGAAACATGGGGCGTATCTCTATCTTTGATTTTGCAATATGGAAAGCCCGTTCTACGTGCCAAAGGTTGTGATATGCTGTGTATACATCCTGTATTGGTATATCCGTATTGGTGGTAACTACTCAGCACCCATAGAGGTGCTGAGTAGTTACTTGTTTAATTAAACAGCCTTTAGTCTTACAACCATTGTGGCTGTATACCATTTACCATCTTTCTGATATTGTATAGCCTGACGGATGGTATAGGTTTTACCCTTTTGTAGACGTGAAGGATACTGCCCTACATAGCAGCCATACTGGTCTGGATAGAATTCGGCAAAGACGCATGCATTGCTATCATATCCGCATACGTTGCCTGTAGATGTAAACCAATGACCGTAGCATGTATTTGATGAGGTGCTGGTGGTAGTGCCAGTATACACACTTCCGCTGGCATTGATTCCTACGAAGCGAGGATTTGATGATGCCAAACGACCTACGCTCTGCATTTCTTTGGTGCTCAATCCTAAAGCCTGTGATACTGCTGCCATATCGTATTGCACACGTGTGCTTGAATAACTATTGCTTACAGCAAGCTTTGCGTCTATATATATGGTGGTGTCACGACGTTCGTAGTCGGCAGGATATTCGCTGAAATTACCATAAACGTCAGTATTCTCAAACTTCACCTGATATGGCCATTGCTCATCGTTATCAGCTTTGTCGTCCCAAGGGTGGCGCCAATGTTCTGTAGGAGCTCCCATCACAACGAAGAATAGCTTTTTGCAATCTTCTGGAATTGTGAGCGAAGCTGTGCCTTCCTTGTCGCTTTCTATCTTGCCGTATGTTCTGGTGCCATTGGCAGAATATGCCACGAAGCCGTATCTCCAACCTGCCTTGTCTATGTTGATAGCTCTATAGCCTTTAGCTCCTGCTATGCCCTTGAAATATGCCTTTACAATGGTGCCTGGAGCTGTTGTGTTAAGGTTGATGATAGAGTATCCGTAGTTTTGTGGACAATATGCTGAGTCTACCTCCCATGTACCCTCCTTGCTTGCTGCAAGATGTAGATGAGATACATGCTGACCGATGCGATGTTTAGCTTGGTCTCTAACGCCGTCGATATCCCATGTTGCCATTCGCATATATCCTTCCATCTGCTCATCGCAGAAGGCTGCTTGGTCGAGTTTGTTTAGTCGTTTGTAAGCCTCTACAGGGTCTTCAGGTTTCTTAGACTCTCTCCAAAGGCGACCAATAAAGTCGCTACCATGCTTCATACACCAGTAGTCCTGGATAAAGCAGTTCTGATATCTCCAATCTTCATGCAGAAGGTTAAGATGATGGAATTTCAAGTGTCCCTCGAAGTTTTCGCCATCGGTAAACTGCATGTTTGGATAGCATTTATAAGCCTGCCAGTTTGCGCAGCTCTCCCACCATCCGTTGCCACCAGAGGCATTGTCGCCATAGCCGTAGTTGAAGCCGTGGGATATGCCAAGGTCGCACGATACAAGATACTGGAAGGTATGACCAATCTCGTGGGCCACAGTAGAACCGTCTCTTGAACTAATAGCCCATGGGTTTACATGCAACATACCAACCTTCTGGTCTACACCAGAGCCGTTTGCTACCCAGTCTTTGGTGTATTCCACAAACATCTCTATCTTGTATTTGTCAGTTGTCGACTTACCAGGATTTATAAATCCTAATTCCACATATTTGTTCCAATACTTTTCGCCATCGGCAAGCATTGTCTTAGGATTGAATGCGTATCCCGATGCAGCCTTTGTAGGGTCATTGCCGAATTCCTTTTCCCAGAACACCACGAAATGTTCGCTTTCCATAGAACGCTTGAAGCACCATTGCGAATTCTCGTTGTTGAAGTCTACAGAACCATAAGTAGAAGGTTTGCAGAGTATTCGTCCAGGATTCTCAAACATTATGTCGCCTGTCTGATTGTTACCAAGCAATGTGCTAATGCGATATTCATAATATCCCTTTGATATACTTGAGTTGTATATCTTTAGTATAGGGTCTTGTGAATATTTAGAGCTGCTAATGCAGAATTCTACGGAGTCAACTTTAGCATTTAGTTGGAATGCTTTATTTTCTGTAAATCTGTTGTCGTATCTCACCCATAATGTGTCTTGAGCCCATGTTGACAATAAAGACAATATGGCGAGAATAGATGTAATGATAGCTGTTTTCATATGTTGGATAGATTGTAGGTTATTTCACAATATGTTTTTTGCCATTAACGATGTATATACCTTTAGGAAGATCTGAGAGAGAAGAAGAATTATGCTTCACAATCTGACCATTGATGCTATATACATTATTGTTTTGTGGCTTAGCTTGGTCGGCATTTATATCTGTGATGGCACTTACCATAGTTTTCTCTATTCTGAAAGACTGAATGTCGGATATGGCATACAACTTTCCATTAATAGAAAATTCTTTCGACTTGGTGTAATACTTCGGACCTGTTACAACATCTGGCTTCACAAGTACTACGCTGTGTTTTGCCCCATTCTTTGCAACTACAGTCATTTGATATGCCTCCACCTGCTCGTTGTCGGCAAAGCTTGGAGCGTGAGATAAAGCCAAAGCAGCAATAGCTATGGCTGCAATCTGTGAGTAATGATTAGGTTTTTTCATGTCGGTTTTAAGTTATTGTTCGATTCTATTGCAAAGTTAAGTGTTATTATACAATATTAGGTACACAAATCGTTTATTTGTGGTTCATTATTCGCTAAATAATAGAGAAAAAGGCCTATTTTTCTTGTTCCTTTGTTATATTTGCACTAATTTTGCGAAAAATATAAAACCTAAATAGCTTATTCAAAACTTATACTTATGTACTTAAAATCATTATTCATTGCAGCCTTAGTTGGTTCTGCAACCATGGCAAATGCCCAAACCTACGACATCACAGAAGGGTATCTTCGCAACAGTTCATTCGATGCCAAACTTGACTATACTGCCGAAAGCGCAGGTAATGTTGAGGCTGTGGTAGAGTCTGTACCTTATGGTTGGAGTCTATATGCTAATGCTGCTGTCCACAAAGGAGTTCTAACAACAGTAGAGTATGGTAGCCCTGTCACCATCTGTGATGTTGCTGTTCCTGCTAAAGGTTATGCTGACGCTGACAAGGGTGGCTTAGCAGCCTTCTCTGTAAGCTCGGTTGGTAAGTATACTTTGTTGCAGAATGTTGTTTTGCCTCCTGGTTCTTACAAGCTTATTTCTGCATCCTACAACACTTCTTCGCAGACCTCTGTCACATCTATGCTTAAATGGAGAGCAAAGAAGGGGTCTTCATCTACTTCTCGTTTTACTTTCCCTGAAAACGAATGGACTACAGATACAGTATCGTTTACCATTGCCAATACTACCGAAGGTGCCATCTGGGCAGGATATTCATCTAATAAGACACAGTCTACAGTTATCTTCTTGGATTGGGTAAAGCTTTATCGCGACACTCCTCTTGGTGATGCTGATATCGCAGTAAAGAAGCAGCAGATCACTTCTCTTATCGAAGCTGCCAACAATGATTTGGGCGAAGATAAGGGTGATGCTGCCAACGTGCTGAAAGCTAAGTTGGCTGAGGCTCAAGCTTTGGTAGATGCCTCAGATGCGTCTATCTCGGCACTCAACGATATGGTTTTGACAGTTGCAGAAGCTACAGAAAGCTATAAATGGCAGCGCGATGTTGTTGTTACTTCCGACAAGCGTTATGCACGTGGTGCAACAATGGCTTTCGGCAGAATGACTGTAAAAGGTGCTACTGCTGCTCAGATAGCTCGTCAAGGTTTTGCTTTTGCACAATCTCCTAATCCTACTGTTGCCGACAGCGTTAATGATGGTACTTTGAATAGCAATGGCGTTATCTACTACAAGAAGAATCTTATCCCAGGTTCTAAATATTATATGCGACCATTCGTAGAATCTACTACAGGAGCTGTTGCCTATGGCGAACAGACTATGTTCTATACTATTCCTATGGGACAGATTAAATATAATGTTCGTGATGGTGGTACTACTGAGCAATATAATCGTATCAAGAATGCCACTATCGAGGCTGTGGCATATTGGAACAACCTCACTTCTATGAAGGATGTAAATATCAACGTCGGTTTCCAAGATGGCGTGCCAACAGCCGATTGCTCGTATGGTGGTTGGATTCGTGTAGGCTCAAATGCTTCGTATCAGGCAACAGGAACCCTTCTTCATGAAATGCTTCATGGTGTAGGTATTATTCCTTGGGCGGGCACTCAATGGGCAAAGTTCAATTTGCGTAGCAGTTCTACCAATCAAAATGGTGGCACATATGGTTCTGGCACATGGCTTGGCGATCGTGCAACAGAGATTGTTCAGTTCTGGAACAATAATACCACAGGCACTCTTAATGGCGACTATCAGCACATGTGGCCTTTTGGCATCAATGGCGCTCACGAGGATAATCATTCGCCAGAGCTATATATTGCTAATAGTCTTGCTATACAGGCTTTGGCTGAAGATGGACTTGAAACATGCTACAAGCATCATGCGCTTCCTTATTATTCAAAGGATGTGGAAGATGGTGTGAAATACTATATCAAAGCGGAGTCTAATGATCGTGGCCGCCTCACAAGCTATCTCAAGCCTTTACCAACTAAGGGACTTCGCTGGATTGAGATGACTGCAGCCGACGCACAGCTAAACGATAGCGTGGCATGGTATATTTCGTTCAATCCTGCTAATCAGTATTATCAGTTCACAAACGTTGCAACGGGCGAGCGCATTGCCTACACCTCTAATGGCTTCCGTATGTCTACTACAGCGTCTTCAAGCTACGACATGCAGCTGATGAAGGGACGTGTGGATGTAACTGCTAATAAATTGCGCGGATATTGGATTATCCATCCTGAGACAGACAATTGGAGCCCTGCTACACTCACCGCTAATGCTAATGGTACCACAGGATACACAGGCTTAGACCTCGCTAATGGTGGTACAGGACTTAATCAGCGTTGGCTTATCCTTACGGCCGAAGAGCTTCCTCTCGTTGATGCTGAAACTCTTGGTATCGACTATGCTGGTGTAGTAGCATCAAAGCCTGCAGCTACTACAGGTGTTTATTCTATAAATGGAACTCTCGTTCGTAGTGGCAACTCTGTAGACGGTCTTCCTAAGGGATTGTATGTTGTTGGAGGCAAAAAGGTGGTTGTGAAGTAACAGAATACATAGTCTTTTAACAAGGCAATATTATAACTAAACAAATAAGTGGTAGTTCGTAAGCATTCGAACTACCACTTATTTTTTTAGTTATTGTAAACTCATACTTTTTTTATAGCATCTCACATAGTCAATCTCGTATCGCATAGGTAGCGAGGCATCGTCGATGGTTCCACCGTTGTCGCCACCCATAGCTAAATTGAGGAGTATGTATTGAGGTTTGTTGAACGGGTTATTGTAGTTGCCGATACTACCATTCTTCACGTCCTTCATCTTTATCTCGTTGAGCAGTTCGTCGTCGAGATACAGGCGTATAGCCTCTTTGTCCCAATCCATTCGCCAAATATGGAATTTGCTTGCCCATAGCGGGTCTTTCTCTAAGAAATGGGTGAATGGTGTGCGTGTGCTATTCCAAACGGCATTATAGTGAATATCGTTGCCCCAAGCGGCATTGGCAAGAATATGTGGCTTATCGTTGATGCGATAATATTCCATTATGTCAATCTCGCCACACGATGGCCATTCTATGCCTTCGCCTAATGTCCAAATAGCAGGCCATGCACCTCCTGTTACAGGTATGCGTGCTCTAACCTCAAGTCGACCGTATAGGAAATTGAATTTACCCTGTGTGGTTATACACGACGACGTGTACTTTATGGAGTCGCGCGAAGTACGCCAATCGTTGCCATCTTTGTTAAAGAGTGGGTTAGGGCGCTTCTCCGTTCTGCCTTCTATTATCAGCAGTCCGCGTTCACACCACGCATTATCTGCCTGATACCATTGGTCTTCATGGTTGCGAACAAAACCATTCTCGTAGTTCCATATTTTCTCGTTTAGTTTGCCGTCTTCATTAAATTCTTCGTGCCAAACGAGTTGCCAATTGCTTTTCTGTGCTGAGGCTCCTATTGATGCGAGCGTAGCTAATGCGAATAGCGTAGTTTTGATGATGTTCATGTTTATATGTACTATATTTGGTGAAATATCTATTATTTCTAATGTGATAGTGCAAAGATAGTACAAACAGCTGAGATATGAAAGTAAAAAGCTACCGCCTTTTACTTTTCATATTCTCTATGCTTTCTTTTTAGGCATATGGCTCCAACGCCAACTGAGATGGAGCATCAGATAGGAAGGGATGCTCTTGCGCCAACTCTCTATACGGCATAGACTGTTGAGTGTGTACTCCGTGCTACTAAGCTGATGGAATATATCGAAGGCTTCGAGGCGGGCTGTGAGCGATTCTTTTAAGAAAGAACGTGAGAGGGAGGCATTGCAGACAAAATCGTCGGTATTCATCGTAGAGCTGTAGTAGCCACGGCGACTATACATTTTGGCGTCGGTTGCCAGTTGTAGCTTCCACGGCAAGCGGCAGTTGAGGGCAAAGCCGTAGTTGTACTCAAATATGTTGAGTGTGGTGAAGTTCGCACGGTCGCTTGTGCTATGGCGATAGGCGAAATCGCCTGTGGCTGATAGGTCGAAGCTATTTATGCGATAGGTGAAGCGAAGATTCTCTGTATTGTAGATGGTGTGTACTGTGGAGCGGGGAGCGCTTTTCAGTATGGTTTTTGGCGACAGATTGTTTGGCTCTGAGTATTGCACCACATCGAAATCGTTGTTTTCCTCATAGCTGATGCGCGAATGGGCATCGAGTGTGAGTCGCTTCTTTGCGTCGAGCGGGCGGTTGAAGTGGGCCTCCTGGTTGAGGTTCCACGACGGCCTACTCACGTTGTCGAGCATCTGCGTGAAGGCTCCCGTTGTGGTGTTGTAGCCCTGGCGCAGGCCCATCTTGTTGAGGGTGATGGAGGCGCGGCCGTTAAAGAATGTGTTGCGACCAGGCTTTTTCACTTCGTAGTCAACAAAGCATGGGTCGTAGTCGGAATGCGTCACTTTGATGATGTACTGTTGTGGCTTGCGAGGAATTGAGAAGCAGTAGTTGGCATCGGTGCCATAGTAGCCGCCTGTATAATAGCCACAGGTTACAGAGTCGACAATGGTACTGTCAGCAAGCATCAGAGTGGCTTTTGCACCACTAATGGCGTGGTGGGTGACGTGGTCATACACATGTCCCCAGAGGTCGATCTTCCGTTTTTGGGCAGACACAGTGAGGGCTGTACTGACCATTATGGCCAGTAGAAATAGTTTTTGTTTCATAAGATGTTAGGAGTAGATTACTTTTTCGACTTAAACCAATCGTGGCTATAGTGTGGAATGCAAATCTGGTAAGGATTTAAACCATTGGCACGAACCACGACAAGCTGACCATCGGGATAATAATAGACGATTAGACCATGAAGGCGTAATAACATATCGCGCCACGACAATATGAGGAACTTGCAGTCTTTATCATCTGTCGTTATGGGTTGTGCATTATCTTTGCAAGCATCCAACAACTGCTGGCGCAAAGCTGCATGGTCTTTTTTAGAATAGTGGGTACGTAATACTGTGGCGTGAGTTGGGCAACTGCCGTTAATTCCATCCCACCAGACATGACCTTCTTTGTCGTTGCTATAAAATGTAGTGTCAATAACTTCCGTACCTTTTCTCTTCTGAATTGCAGTCAGTAAGGAGTCTATCTGTTTTTCGAATTCTCCAGAGGCAAAAGGGAGTCCTTGGCGAGTAGGCTGTTTCCCCTGCAGATGTTCTATGAGTTCTTTCGTATTTGGAATCACGGCGCATTGCTCCCACTTTGGTACTTTTACACGTATTACACAAAGACAATTCTGGTAATAGACTACATGAAAGAAGCAGAAAGAACCTCCTGTGCGGAAAGTAGCTGTTACATAGTTCGACCACGCCATTCCATTCTCATAGTTTTGCGTGTTGTATAGAGTGAAATTACGATTGCCCATTAGAGAATAAAACACTCTTGACCAAGCAAAGAACTCTGTCTTTTCTACGTTTGGTAGTAGCACGATGTGGGCTGGTGTACGGCTATCCGCTCCTTTTTTACCCATCCACCAATCGGGTTTTCCGCCCTCTTGGTATTGGAACACAGTATCTATTATTGAGACATTACTGTGCAGTTCCATCTTACGAAGCTTTTCGAAGATTGGCGCCACGCTCTCGGCTGGCAAATCTTCGTAGTCGAAGTGGATGTTTTGATTGCGCGAGTTGTCTGTGGCAATATTTATGCTCTGCGGACTATTAACACCATACTTGAAACTCATGTTGGTGCGATCGTAGTCCATAAGGAAAAAGGAAGAGGTGTCGCCTTTCTCAGGATGTAGGCGCATGGCTATGCGTCCCTTGAACAGCTCATCAGCCTGCTCGTCGGTCATCATGCGCTTGTGAGGCAGCTGTTTCAACATGGGTTGAATGCTGTCTAAGAGTGTTGCCGTGGCACGCATAGGCTTGTTGTCGACACCGTAATGGCTCCACATTGAGCGGTTGCGGCCGCATATAGCATCAGTCACATATCCCCACGCACAATGCTTATTTAGATATGCAGCAATGTTTTCCACTGTCTTGTCAGTTTTACTTTGTGCCGCCATGCAAAATGGAATGACGATGCAAAGAATAAGAATAAGTTGTCGTTTCATACCCATTGTTGTTTTTACATGTTTTCAAATTCATTTACCATAGCCATCATTTCATCCTCCATCGTCTGCAATTCGCTATCTATACAGATATCTTTCTGCAATTCTTGGGTTTCTGAAGGTATTTGCTCTTCTATAGTTTTCTTTGCTACTACAGGTCTATTGATCTTTCTTATTCGCTTTTCCGTATTGTTAGAGTGAGAAACTTGTGCCATCTGAGCGCAAGTTTCTGCTTGAGGCTCAGGTTGCGTAGTAATGGTTTTAGGGGTTGGACTTACTGCAACTGTAATAGGTTTGGTTGGTTCGATGCTACTTTCTTCTTTGTTCATGAATAGCATGCCCGTTCCCATTACCATAACGACTACAGCCGCGGCAGCACTCCATCTTAGCATCATGTTTTTGTGAAGTGGTACAAGCTTAGGCTTGTGTGCTACAGACTTAGGCTTACCTTGTCTAAGACCCCTGAACAGGATGGAGAAGTTTCGCCATTCTGCAGGGATATCCCTATGCGTGCAGAAATAATCTGCAAGCAGGGCTTCCTCGTCTTGCGTTGTCTCTGCAGCCATGTAGCTGTCGAGCAACTTCTGTATGTATTCTTTCTCCATATTCATGATATTCTATTTATTATTTGAAGTAATTTTGCGCGGGCTTTAAACATCAGACCTCGACAGGACGATTCTGTAGTTCCAAGCACCAGGGCAATCTCAGCAAAACTCATCTTTTCGTATTCTCGCATCTCTACAATCTTTCGCCAGTTGTAAGGTAACTGACTAATGGCGCGATGAACGATGTCGCCCGTTTCTTTGTCTTCCACATATTGATGAGGGGTGAATGGCTCGGGAATGTCGGAGATGTCGAACGAGTCGTCATCTTCTTTCTCCTTGCGATGGAAGATTCGCATAATGGGATGTCGGCGCCGCTGGCGTAAAACGTTCAGCAAAAGGTTCTTTGCCATCACGTTTGCCAAGTGTTTCACCTTCTCTGTATCATCGTGCAATTCTTCATGCCTTTCCCATAGTTTCATCAGTACCTCTCCTGCCACATCCTCCGCAGCGTCATGGTCGTCAAGTAGCGTCAATGCCTTTGCTACGACTATCTGCCGTAGCTCTGCAACCAACGATATGTATTTTTGACGTTCCATACTTATATTACACCAAACCTACTTGAAACGCTACGCTATAATCAACATTTTTTTTCATTTTTTCTATGTTCGTTTCGCTAAGGTTTCGAAAAAAGGTCGCTTGAAACCTTTCAAACGACCTTATATATTATAGTTTTTACTTATTATTAAAAGTCTACCACGTTTTCGCCCAACCAACTTGTGCCGGCAGTTATATTGAAAACGAAGTCTTTAGATGCATCTGGTGGCGCTACCGTCTCAAATAGTTTGCCACGATAGTGTGTTATTTAGAGTCTTGCCATCAGGGTGAGGGAAGGTGTAAATTTCATAAATCTTTGTTCCTGTCTTTATGTCGCGCAGTTCTGCTTGTTTACTGTTTACACAGCCATATCCTGTTACTGTCGCACCAAAGTTACAACTAATAATTGAATATATCCCGATTTGTTGAGAGTTTTTTCTCTTTGTCCTGTAAAAACTCCTTTTCTTGAATATTGATTGATGATATTGGCAGATAATATTGATAGATAATAATGAAAAAAAACATCCGTTTAGATACTTTTTTTAACCGCATAAACCTGTTGTGTGTACATTTCTGCTGTTTTTGGTGCAAACAGCATTTGTTAGCATAAAATCAATTTCTTATATTTGCAATGTCTTTTAGTAATAATAAGGCAAAAAGTAATCTGCTTGTATAATATTAAAACAAAAAAAAGGGAAAAGGGAATGAAAAAGATTTTTAGTAATTTTATTGTTAGAATGAACAAGACAGTCTTTGTGTTTGCTACAGCGGCTGTATGTGCGTTAGGTACATTATCTTGTGGTGGCGACGACGATGGTGATGAAGCCGGCGGTGGTGGTTCGTCTGCAGGCAATACGGAGTCGGGTGTGATTCAAACCCCAACAGGAGGAGCTGTACGAGTGGCTCAGGCAGGAGAATATACCTTCTCATACAATAGCGACGGTACTCTTGCTTCCTTCTTTGATGGTGATGTAACATATAATGCTACCTATAATCCATTTACGTTGTCAAGCCATTACAAGAGTTCAAGTTTTGAGGAAACAATTTCTTACGTTTTATCTCTGAATAATAATGGTTATATCTCGGGCGTCAGCACATCAGGAGTATATACCAGTAAAGAAGAGAAGGAGGTAAGTAAAGGAAATGGCTCTTTCAGCTATGATGGTAGTGGTCATTTGACACGTGCCGTTTTCAAAGGTAGCGGCTCTATCGAAGAAGATGGCCAGAAGTATAATTATACATCTAAGAGTGATTATACATTCACATGGGATGGCGGAAAGCTGGTGAAGGCTGTTTATAATTTTGTAGAGGGAGATGAAACGGAGTCTACAGTCGTTGAATACACTTACGGAAGCGATGCTGTACAGAATGTTACATGCCAGTATGTTCCTGCAATCATTGACGATGATATGATAGCTGCATTCTTCTATTTAGGTTATTATGGAAAGGGACCATCTGTATTGCCTACAAGCTGCAAGGTTACTTATAATGATGACGAAGATACATATGTAAATACCTACTCATGTTCCTACACTCTGAATAGTGACGGAACCGTCAATACGTTTAATGGGATAGAGAATGGAACTATGATTTATGACAACAAGACTGCTTCTGGTTCCGAGACTGCCGCAAAGTCGGTAATGATGAATAATAAGCATGCTAAGGGCTTACACAAGAACTTCTTCAAAAGAATAAGAAAATAAGTAAACCTATCTAAAAAGAATAACTCGCAACTTTGGTTAATATACTAAAGTTGCGAGTTTTGTTTGTTTAAATGATGCAGTTAACTGACTCTTTCGTTCAGCCTCTGTTGAACGGTCATTTCAAACGACTTCATTGGCAAATGAAGCTATATTACTTTACCGTTCAACAGAGGCTGAACGAAAGGAGAAGTCTTTTGCCTTGGAATCCATAGTCTTTTGCCTTGGAATTCTTAGTCGATAGTATTGGCATTTAAGGTAGATTTCTTTGGAATTCTTAGTCGATAGAAAAGCAACAGCCTAACAGAATCAAGCGGTAGGCACTTGGGGATAAATAGTTTATATGCATATAAAAACAAACTTAGTTTAACATTCATATATATATATAAATAGCGGAGGTCACCAACCTCCGCTATTTATGTTTTCTTGAATTCTTTAGAATCTCTCCAGCTTTCGCTTTCTCGCTGTCGAATGTCAATACGTTGTAGATGGCTATGGCGTTTTGAGGGTCAACAATGTGAGAAGCCATCATGCTGAGCACTTTCAACTGCTTATCGCCAAATGTGAATATACTCATCATGCGAGCAACTTGATTGCATGAGTAGAAGCATCCGAGACTGGCAACCTCAAGTAGGTCGAACTTGTTGTCGTCGAAGCTCGTGTTCTTCACTTTGTTATACAGCTTGACAAAGGAAGTTTCGTCAAGACAATAATCGTAATACATTGGTGCATTAGGATATATCGCATATGGAGGGGTATGGCGCTGATGGTTTACATCTACTGTATGATTAGTGTTGACATCTACAACATAATTCATGTTACAAGCAACAACTCTTCCGTTTAAATCAAAGCTTACGGTAATCTGTTTTGTATTTTTGATAAACTCCCATTTGTCGCCATAAGCATCAAAGCTCGTTAGCTTTGGTTTGCCCAATATGTTAATAACTTCCTGCTTGGTCATTCCACGCTCCACACTCTTCACATCCTTTGCCGATGCAGAAAGGCATACGGCAAACATCAATATGGTTGTGGCAATAAGTGCCATCCATTCATTCCTTTTCATAAGCTCTGCTATTTATAGAGGGTTATTATAGTTTTCTTTTCTGATTGCAAAATTAGCAAGTATGATTGACAGAAGAAAGGTATGAATCCCTATAGATTGATAGGAAATTCCCTAAAAGGAAAATCAATACATTTAGAACAACATCGTTATCAGAGGAATTGTGAGGATGGAGCCTACGGTAGTGATGAAGGTTATCTCGGTGATGAGAGAAGGGTTGCGACCATACTTCATGCAAAGCATTGTACCAAAAGAGGCGACAGGCATGGCTATCACTACGGTGTTTATGTTGTTGACAATGTTGCTAACTCCACAAACTTTGAACAGATAATATACAGATAGCGGTACGACGATGAGACGCAAGAATGATGTTACATAAACTGTTGGACTTCCCACTATTTCGCGTAATGGAAGGCGTGCCATAGAAGAGCCGATAATCATCAGAGCGGCAGGAACAGTTATGTTGCCAACTATGGTGATAGGACGAGCTATAATGTTTGGAGTGTGTATGCCACAAGCAACGAGTATGGCGGCAATGAAGGCTGCTATCATCGCTGGCGAGAAAAGCAACTTTGGGTTTAGACTTTTAAGACTATATTCGCCCTTAACAAGCATTACTCCTGCTGTAAATATAAAGAATGTGTTAGGAGTATTCAAGAGAGCCGCATAGAAAATGGCTTTTGGACCGAATATGGATGAGACGATAGGGTAGCCGATGAAGCCTACATTAGCAAACATCAATGTAAAACCTATCATGCCTTGGTCGTCGTGGTTCTTGCTGATAAAGCGAGGTACCCAAAAACCGAATACGAGCAATAGGATATAGGTGAGAAAGCCTACGCCTAATAGTGGTAGAATTAGACTGCGGTCGGGGAGTTCTGTGCCCATTACCGATGAGAGTATCAATGCTGGACAAGTAATGTCTATAACTATAGATGATAGTTTCTGGTCGAACTTGTCGCCCATATATCCCAATTTGCACATGGCATAGCCAAGCACTACGATGATGAAGAGAACCACCATCACTTCTATATTTTCCATATTCTAAATATATTTTGCCATCCTAAACGGTTGGCAAAATTATATAAAAAAGCTGGAACCACCACCAACTTTTATACATTAAATTCTACGTCTCTATTATTTTCTGTAGCCTTCGCTTTGTGGATGCGGGAAAGTTCTTATGTTATAGTTGCCTTTTGTTTTGAAGAGCGATAATACTTGAAGGCTTTCTCTATTCAACTTTTATAATAAATTGTTGGTGATTTAAAATGATATGTATAACTTTGTAACCGACATAATCAAACTACAATATGACAAACGAAATCTCAACATATTTCCATGACGGAATGGAAATTCCTTTTGAGGATTGGAGCAAAAAGCTTCACTCTTTTAACGACTTGACTTCTATTATTCAGACCACTCATGATGCTGCACAATCATCTGCAGTAAAGGCTATAAACCGTATGCAGACTATGCGCAATTGGCTCATTGGATATTATATCGTAGAATATGAGCAGCATGGCAAGGATAGGGCGGAGTATGGAACACAACTGCTGAAGAAACTGGAGGAGAGAGTGAATAGGAAGGGTATGACAACGACATTGTTTAAGTGGGCAAGAAAGTTCTATAGATTATACCCTCAAATGACGGATAATCTACCAGTTCGAATTTGTGCGACAATGATGCACCAATTACAATCCATTGAAAATAAGGAAGATGCAATTGGTGCATCAATGATGCACCAATTTATGACACCCGGCAAAACAATTATCTCACATTTGTCATTTACTCATTTACGTGAGATAATGACCATTGACGACCCTCTCGCTCGCTACTTCTATGAGCAAGAGTGTATCAAGTGTACTTGGTCGGTTCGTGAGCTTCGTCGTCAGATAAGCACAAACCTATATGTTAGGGCAGGCATAAGCTCTAATCCTGAGAAAATGCTCTCTTTGCCATCAATTCAAGGTCATGACTCGGTTGACTTGCAGATACGACAGCCTTTTACCTTCGAGTTTCTTGGACTTAAGGCGCAGGATGTAGTCGACGAGCATGATTTAGAGGATGCACTCATCAGTCATTTGCAAGAGTTTATTCTTGAACTTGGCAAAGGGTTCTGCTTTGAGTCAAGACAAAAGCGCATTATCATTGATGATGAATATTATTATCCCGACCTTGTGTTCTACAACCGCATTCTGCATTGCGGAGTTATCATCGAATTAAAGAACGAGGAATTCTCTTATGAGAACTTCGGACAGCTAAATGCATACGTATCGCATTACCGCGAGAACGAGATGCACCCAGGAGACAATCCTCCTATCGGCATTCTTCTTTGCACTCGTAAGGGAAAGAAAATGGTGGAGTATGCTCTTGCAGGTATGGACAACCAACTCTTTGTTTCTACCTATATGCTCCAGTTGCCAGATAAGAAGACGTTAGAGGATTTCCTTTTAAAGCAATTGAGAGAGCAAGAAGGTTAAAGTTGTAATTTATATTCCTTCTTTATTTCTGCAAGTTCTTTGTCTGTCATGCGCTGATATATCACCAAACCATAGAAAGGCTTAGTGGTATCGTTCTTAATGGTTGTGTAGCCAAGCTTCTGAATGGTATAAAGATAGAATTCTTTTCCTTGAAGTGTGGCGACATACAGCACTTGCATGTAGCGTTCTGATATGCTTAAATCGGCAGAATAGCGCATGATATATCCCTTACTATCGTCATAGCTCCATTCTGTATTTATGTAGTTTTTACCAGACACATCACCATGAAGGAAGCCTATCAAGTTATTGTCTGCCTTAAACCAATAGTCTGTATATCCGCTACCATACACCATATCGCGATAGTCTTTTTGTGATAGCTTACCATTATCCATTATTTTATATATGCCAATAACCTTCCAGCCATAGCCCTTCACTTCATCATTGATAATTTCAGCTTTTATTGGCAGCAAACTATCGAGCACGCAACATCCGGCATCGTTGACTATATATTTGCTATTAAATAGATTTTCCTTTATAGGGTCTACAGTGTCATCCGACTTGTCGCAACTTGTAAATGTACAAGCGCCAGTAATCATCATTAAAAGAAATAAAAGCTGTTTCATAATACGTTTTTTATGTTTGTCATATTATAAACGCACAGAATCTTTATATATTGCTTGCTGTCGAATGTTATCAGCATTTTTTCTGATACCATAAAAATGTAAGCATTCTCCCTAATTTTATATAAATAATTTATTGAAAATCTATAACTTTGCACCGTAATAAAAAAAGATATGCCGATGAAGCTATTGATAAAGAACATGGTTTGTCCGCGCTGCATCTCTGCGGTGAAGGATATCCTTGAGTCGGAAGGTCTGACGGTGAAATCAATAAGGTTGGGCGATGCTGAGATAGAGGAAGAACTTACAGACGAACAACGTCTTTCTCTTGCAAGGAAGTTGCACGACATAGGCTTTGAGTTGCTTGACGACCCACGCTCGCTGTTGGTGGAACAGATACGCATTGCCGTGCAGCAATGGGTAAGAATGCCTGTGGAGCGTCCTAAATTGTCCGATTATCTGTCGCGCCATCTCAACAAGGACTATAGCACCATGAGTAAGCTCTTCTCTGAAGTGCGAGGCATTACCATTGAGCGGTTCTCAATTCTGCATCGCATAGAATATGTCAAGGAACTACTATGCTATAGTCAGCTTTCCACAAGCGAGATTGCATATAGACTTGGTTATAGCTCGCCGGCACATCTCTCATCGCAGTTCAAACAAGTCACGGGTATGACTCCAAAGGAATTTCGTGAACTTGAGAAACCTGGCAGAACACCACTGGATGCATTGTGATAAGGTTAAAAGATTGTTATAAAGGTTAAGTACATGAGAAAATTATTGATTGGTTTATAGGGATATACGTTTGTGGCACAGCAGATGGTTGCGCAGACAGATAGCATAGCCAGTACACACGAATTGAAGAATGTGGTTGTGAGAGCCACTAATGGCATTAAGTTGAAATACCGTGTTGATAATGCCGACATAATAGGGCAAGGACAACTGGTACGTGCTGCTTGTTGTAACCTTGGCGAGTCGTTTACTGCCAATCCTTCGGTCGACGTGAGCTACAGCGACGCTGCCACTGGAGCTAAGCAGATAAAGCTGCTTGGACTTAGTGGCACTTATGTGCAGATGCTCACAGAGAATATCCCAAATCTGCGTGGTGCATCCTTGCCATATAGCTTGGGCTATGTGCCTGGACCTTGGATGCAGTCGATACAGGTGAGCAAAGGAGCGTCGAGCGTCAAGAACGGATATGAAAGCACTACGGGTCAGATAAACATAGAGTTTCTTAAGCCACAAGGCACAGATGGTGTGCGTGCTAATGTATATCAGGATAGCGAGTTGAAGACGGAGGTAAACCTTGACGGAAGCATACATCTCAATGACCGTCTTTCTACAGCAACCCTTCTTCACTTCGAGAACCGACAGATGGATCATGATGGCAATGGCGACGGCTTTATGGATATGCCCAAATTGCGACAGTATAACTTAATGCATAGATGGGCGTATGTGTCGCCACGATGGATTAGTCAGTTGATGTTGCGTGGCTTGCATGATGAGCGCGAAGGCGGACAAAGCCGTAAGCACCTGGCAGCCTCTTCGTCGGAGCCTCTCTACTCAACCTCGGTAAAGACCAACCGCTATGAGATGCAATGGAAAAACGGTTTTACGCTGAATGCCGACCATAACACGTCAATAGCCTTGATGCTGCATGGCTCATGGCATGATACTGACAACATGTTTGGAACTACCCAATATGATGTAACCCAGAAGAATGGTTATGCTCAACTGATGTTTGAAACTGATATTACGGAGAATCATAATGTTAGTGTGGGTGCGTCGCTCAACCACGACTATTATGACGAATGCTTCAATCCATTGGGAGCATTGCCTACAGCAGAAAGCAAGGTGACAAAGGAAACCACTCCAGGTCTCTACGCTCAGTATACATACAAGTTGGGCGAGAAACTTACTGTAATGCCTGGTGTGCGTTGGGGTCATTCAAGTATTTACGGTAGTTTCCTCACTCCACGTCTGCACATCAAGTATTCTCCATCCAATATTGTCACGCTACGCACTTCGATAGGCAAGGGCTATCGTTCGCCTCATGCTTTGGCAGAGAACGTGTCGCTATTGGCAAGTGGCAGACAGATTATCATCGATTCTGACCTTAAGCAGGAGGAAGCATGGAACATGGGAGCTTCTTTAGCCTTCAATATTCCTCTATTTGGCAAGAATCTTGAGCTGAATGCGGAGTATTACTATACCGACTTCAAGCATCAGATGGTAATGAACTTCGACGGAGCTAAAGGCAGTCATACTCTCTCGTTTGAGAATCTAAATGGCAAGAGCTATAGCCATACATTCCAGGTGGATGCCACATACGCTTTGTTTAGTGGTATGTCTGCCACAGCAGCCTTCCGTCTGAACGATGTTAAGTGTACTTATGATGGTGTGTTGCGCCAGAAGCCTCTCACATTCCGCTATAAAGGTTTGCTCACTCTCTCGTATAAGACACCGCTCGAACTTTGGCAGTTCGACGTGACTGGTCAGCTGAATGGTGGTGGCGAGCTTTATGACCAAAGCCGCTATCCTGCCTATTTCCAGCTGCAGGCGCAAGTTACACGAGAGTTCCACAACTTCAGTCTTTACTTAGGTGGCGAGAATCTCACCAACTATAAGATAGACAATCCCGTGCTCCATTCTCATCATCCATGGAGTGCCGCCTTCGATGCTACTCAGGTGTGGGGACCTATCACAGGAGCAATGGCTTACGTAGGCATTAGATTCAAATTAGAGAAGTTATAATACATACATTATTAATATAAGGATAATATGAAGAAGAATTTTTTAGTAGCATTTATGCTTGTAGTTGCCGGCAACACTTTTGCCAAGACATCAGCCGACACATTGGTAGTAACCACTCAACCGCAGATGCACTGCCAGAACTGTGAGAAGAAAATTAAGAGCAACATTCGCTTCGTAAAGGGCACAAAGAAAATAGATACCTCTGTAGAAAACCAAAAAGTTACTATTGTCTTCGACTCTAAGAAAGCAAAATACGACGACTATGTTGAGGCTTTCAAGAAGATTGGGTACGAGATAAAGAAGAAGTAGCTTATAGTAAGAAATGAAAATCGGTCATTAGAAAATGATAAGAAGCATTTTCTAATGACCGATTTCGGTATCAGTAAGCTGGTACTGGCAATGCAACTAAACGGCTTTATTTGCTTATCTTATACCCCAGTTCGGGATAAAATTTTGTTCATAAAAGTTGGTCGTCTCATAAATATTTTGTACCTTTATAGGTGAAAATCAAACAGTTACAAACATATTTAATATAACTGCCGATTACAAAGTTACAGAATTATTTTGTATTATAGACGAGTTTTGCAAACATTTTGATGCAGAAAATGCAGTAAATTTGCTGGAAGACAATAGTGGAGTGAAGCGTAGACGGCGTGTAGCATCGTTGTCCGACATCGTACTGACAAGTTAGCAACATATGATTAGCATCTTTTCAGTCCTTCGGCGCACTGGGCTTGCCCATGTGCCAGATTATTCCAGTGTCGGGACGCCTAATACCCCACCCATCTATCGATGTGGTGGGAACTGACCAGATAAAATGGCAAGCAATGGCCATGATTCCACACTTGTATTAGGACAGCGATAGCAAACCAACATCATCTATTTTTGTATCAACACACAAATGACGGACTTGAAAAAAATGTCACAGTATAATAATTTCCACATTTAAAATTCTTACAACTCTAAAGTCGGTTATGGTTTATAATCAAAGACCTCTTGTAGATGAAACCGATTGGCAATAGGCTAAATACTTAGCACCAATCGGTTATATTTTATGAATGTCACACCTAATCACTCATCCTTCCTCTGGAACATCACCCCTGTTCCAAAGTCCAGCACCCACTTGTTCTTGTGCATGAAGTTCGAAGACAACATGCCTGAGACAGGCATGAGGTCATTGCCCTCTGCATTCTTCAAACCATCCATTATATGTTGGCAATTACTGATAACCGTGCTATTCTATTACCATTTGTTTTGTCTTCTCTCATGACTGGGCTTGGTCTTAAGTTAAGCCTCGGGGTAGTCTTAAGTTCTTGCTTGTGGCAAGCGTCTCCTTTGTCACCGAGTGAAGACCGAAAATAGGACAAGGAATAAGGTTAAGAAGAGAGTATTCACGCTAAAATAGAATTTTTGTAAATATTGTGCTAAAATTTGAAGTATATTACAAGAATTGGTATCCTTTTTCAACAAACTGAAGCAATAAAAACGAGTTTCTTTCGTTATTTTAGATGAAAAATCGTAATTTTATACCCATACAATCATAAAGGACTATGGACAAAGAACAAAAAGAGGTCACTTATATCAACAGATTAAAAGTTGTGTTGGCAGAGAAACATCTGACCAACAAATGGCTTGCAGATAAATTAGGCAAAGATCAAGGCACCGTTTCTAAATGGTGTACAAATAACATGCAACCTAATCTCGAAACATTGAGAGAGATTGCATTATGCCTTGATGTCAATGTTACAGATTTGCTTTGGCCAACGAAAGAATCATGATATTGCGGCATGAAACAATCGTTTCAAAGCTTGATACCATCATTTCAAGTCATGATACGGTTGTTTTATGCCGCCTTTTGTTTGCAAGATCAGGCAGAAAGAGTTATGAACTCTACTGAATAAGGTTATGAAACCAAAAGAATTAGATTAAGAAACATGATACGCAATATATTAGAAGAAAACGATAACGTGCAACCTAACGACCGCACAATGGAGGTGTTGCACCGAGAGTTTCCACAGTGTTTCAATGCTGAGGGAAAGTTTGATATAGCCGCATTGCAGGAGTTGCTGCAGGATAAGGTTGACCTCGTAAAGGAGGGTAGCGGCTTCAATTTTCTGGGCAAGAACTATGCAAGCCTTCTCAATTCAATGGACACCACCACGGTGCTTGTGCCTGACACTGAGCACAACGAAAAGCCGGAAAACAAGGACAGTCAGAATGTTTACATCAGCGGCGACAATCTCGATGCGCTTAAGCATCTGGTGAAGTCGTATTCGGGAAAGGTGAAGTGCATTTATATTGATCCTCCTTACAACACTGGTTCGGATGGCTTTGTTTATAACGATAAGTTTAAGTTTACGGCTGAAGAATTGGAAGAGAAGTTGAGCATCAGCGAAGAGCAGGCTCAGCGCATATTTGCCATGACTACACGCGGTGCAGCCTCTCATGCAGCATGGCTAACCTTTATGATGCCTCGCCTTCAGTATGCCAAGGACCTTCTCTCTGATGATGGCGTTATCTTTATCTCTATTGATGACAATGAGCAGGCAAATCTGAAATTGCTCTGTGATTATGTGTTTGGTGAGGAGAATTTCATTGCGCAGTTCCTTGTAAAAGCAAATCCCAAAGGAAGACAATCGGATACTTTTTGTGCCACGGTACACGACTATCTTCTTTGTTATGCAAGGAATATAAATCAGGCGCAGTTCATAGGAATGAAATTGACTGAAGAACAGAAAAAGGAATATAAATATGATGATGGAGATGGCCGAAAATATCGATTCCTTGGCTTACGTCAAAGAGGATCAGATTCTTTGAGGGAAGACCGTCCGGACATGTTCTTTCCGATCTATGTCAATAAAGATACCGAGGAAATATCTTTAGAATATAGAGAAGGTTGGGAAGAGGTTATTCCCCGCAAATCTGATGGACGAGAAGGTCGTTGGATGTGGGGAAAAGACAAATGCAAAGAAGAATTTGTAAGGCTCAATGCCCGATTTGTGAAAAAGAGAGGTCAATACGACATTGATGTTAAGGATTATTTGGAAACAGACGGAGAAGAACGTACTGCAAAAATAAAGTCTTTTTGGGAATCCAAATCATACAACAATGAAGTAGGCACGAAAGAAGTAAAGGCTCTTCTTGAAGGAGATTATGCATCGTACCCAAAGTCGAGCCAACTGATTTGTGATGTAATAAATTCTGTTGTTGAAGATAACGATATTATTGTTGATTTCTTTGCAGGAAGCGGTACAACTGCAGATTCTGTAATGCAAACGACTAGTGCTTCAGGAAACAATCTAAAATACATCCTTGTACAATTACCAGAAGACTTGGATGAGCGTATAAAAACTTTAAGTGGCTCGGAGGCGCAGAAAGTATTGAGGTTGATAAATTTTCTTGAAAGTAATAATCACCCACATACACTAGATTATCTTGCTTTTGAGCGCATCAAGCGTGCTGCGAAGAAGATCAAGGAACAGAACCCACTCTTTGCTGGTGACCTCGGCTTCAAACACTACACATTAGAAGAACCTGATGAGAACACCATTGACCAGATGCTGAAGTTTGAACCAACACAGATGTTTGGTGACAACTTGCTGGATAAATTCGGTAAGGATACCGTTCTTTTCACCTATGCAATGCGTGATGGCTACGGTTTGACTCCTGAGTTTAAAGAGGTGAAGTTCGGCAACTATACAGCTTATCTCTGCGGCAAGCATCTCTACATGCTTGACTCAGAGTTTAACGTGGAAGAAGACCTGACCGACCTTGTTGACAAATACAATAAAGACCACTCGTTCTCAGCCGACAACGTAGTGATATTTGGCTACAGCTTTAACTTCAGTCAGACAGATGCCATCAAGAAGAACCTTGGTGCCATCACCGACCGTAACCGCATCAATGTTGACATTCGTTACTAACCGCACAGAAAGACTATGGAACTAAAACTTGAAAGTGGTCTTGAGCACCAGATGCTTGCGGTGGATGCCATCAGCGAAGTCTTCAAGATGGTGGAAATAGACCAAGAAGTGGCAAACTCTTCGAATCCGATTGTCAATCTGGGTTCACGACAGTTAGGGGCTAACATGAGAGCTGTTCAACGGAACGAAAGGCAGAATGTGGCATTGAAATTCCGTACGGATCAGCCTGTGGGAAATGCGCTGTGCCTGGACATCAAGATGGAAACAGGTACAGGAAAGACCTACGTCTATACGCAAACAATCTTTGAACTGCATAAGCTCTACGGCATAAACAAGTTCATCATTGCCGTACCGAGCATTCCTATCAAGGCTGGTACTGGCGCATTCCTGAATGAAACATACGCGCGAGCACACTTCAAAAACACCCTTGGTTATGATGCAGAGATCAGCGTAGGCGTGCTCGAAGCAGAGAAGAAGCAGAAGAAGGGCAGGAAGTACTTCCCTTCGGTGGTGCGCAACTTTGTGGAAGGTTCGCGTCAGAACACCAACAAGATTTACGTCTTGCTGGTCAATCGTTCGTTGCTGACAAACGGTAAGATGCTCACCCGTAACGATTACGACGTTACGGTGGCTGACTATGCTCGTCCGTTCGATGCGCTGCGAGCTACACATCCGTTTGTCATCATCGACGAGCCGCATACATTCTCGCGTGACCAGAAAGCATACAAGGTTATCATGCAGGAGTTGGCTCCACAATGCATCATCCGCTTTGGTGCAACCTTCCCAATGACCACCATAGGCAAGGGAAAGAAAAAGATGGTTGTTCGTGACTATGAGCATTTGCTTTACGACCTCAACGCACAGCGTTCGTTCGCTTCAAACCTTATCAAGGGTGTGATGAAGGAACACTTTGAACCCGCTAACAATAGCAATGAGAAGGTAAAACTGCTAAGTATAGAAGACAAGAAGACGGCTACCTTCCAATATATTTCGCAGACAAAGAAGGAAAGCCATTCATTGGGCGTAGGAGACTCACTTTCCATACTGAGCAACGATTTAGCAGGTCTTACCATTACTGGCTTGACCAACGACACGGTGACTCTGTCCAATGGCATGGATAAGCGCAAGGGCGAAGAGTTCTGCGTGGACATCTATTCATCGTCATATCAGGAGAGCATGATGCGCCTTGCCATACAGCGCCATTTTGAAACAGAGCGTGAGAACTTTCATCGTGAGAAGGGGCGCATCAAGACCCTTGCATTGTTCTTCATTGATGACATTGTCTCGTTTCGTGGCGATGATCAAGGCAATGGTGCATGGCTCAGAGAAAAGTTTGACCATTTGCTTACGAGTCAGCTGAAAGCCGAACTGAAGAAAGATAATTCAGAAGAATATAAGGCTTATCTGAAAGAAAGTTTGAAGGACATAGCCGCTTGCCGTGCCGGCTATTTCTCGCAAGACAACAGCGACTCGGACGAAGCTGTGAAGAAGGAGGTGGATGACATCCTGCGAAACAAAACTGAACTCCTGTCAATTGTGGGCACGGATGGCGAATACAACACCCGTCGATTCCTGTTCTCAAAATGGACGTTGAAGGAAGGCTGGGACAATCCGAATGTGTTCACCATCTGCAAGTTGCGCAGTAGCGGAAGCGAAAACAGCAAATTGCAGGAGGTTGGTCGTGGTTTGCGTCTGCCTGTAGATGAATTCGGCAACCGAGTGAAAGATGATTCGTTTTATTTGAACTATATCGTTGACTTCACCGAGCGTGATTTTGCCGACCGCCTTGTTATGGAGATTAACGAGGATGTTCAGACGGGAAGCCTTACCCATATTACACTCGAAGATATGCAAAGAGTTGCCGCACTTCGTAAGACAACAGATTTGGCTCTGCTTATGGAACTCGTTCAAAAGCAGTATGTGCTTGACCTTGACCGTAAGCTCAATCCGGAAAAGGTGATGGATTTCTTTGCTGAATACCCAGAGTTCAACAATGTGACAGGCAAGGTGAAAGACCGTAACAAGGGCTCTCGTGACATGGTGAAGATACGCAAGGCAAAGTATGACGAACTAAAGGAACTCTGGACACATCTCAATCGCAAGTATATTGTATTCTATCAGCAAGGCATAGATGAACAGATAGCCGAGGCATTGCCGGAACTATTAGCAAAGGATGTGTTTGTGCATCAGACAATCCAGAGCAAGCGACAAAAAGTGACTACCGCAGAGGGGCAAGCCGTATCTGTTCAGCAGGCTGGACAGGCGTACGTACTGGCAGGTAAGGAAATGCGCTACAATGAATTTTTGAAGCGTGCCTGTCGTCAGACGAGCATTCCGATGACCATGCTTCACACTGCCATCTGCGAATATGCCAAGACGCACACTCTAGAAGGTTACATCAACGAATCGTCGTTGAGTGCATTCATTGCTAAGTTTAGCGGTTGGAAGGTGAAGAACCTGCAGAACTTGGTAAAGTATCGTCAGGCAAACTATTCGTCACAATCCACAGCGTTTACGAATGCTGACGGAAGTTTGAAGGACGAAGTGCTGCAATGGACAATAGGCAAGAATGTGCTGAGTGCAGAACCTTCTCCAAAATATCTGTATGACAAGGTGGTGTATGATTCGCCACTTGAACGTGAGAACATCATGACTGAGGTTGACCGAGTTATAGTCTATGGCAAGATTCCGCAGAAGAGTATCTGTATCCCTAACATCACGAACGACCTTTATAGCCCAGACTTCATGTATGTAGTGGAGCGCAAGGATGGCAAGAAGGAACTGAATGTGGTGATTGAGACAAAGGACGTGCCTAACGATGAAGCCAAGCGAACGGTTGAAGATGCAAAGATAAAGAATGCAGAACTATTCTTTAAGCAACTGAAACTTGACGGATATGAGGTAAAATTCTGCCGACAACTTCAGTCACAGACGATGGCAAATATCATCAGTGGATTGCTGGAGGAGTGAATTAGATTACACCAAGAAGTTCAAACTCTATAAGAAATGTTTTGTCAAACATAATATGACCTCAAAACAGCATACATACGCTAATTTTGGCGAATACATTTATTGGTCATACGCCAACCTACAAATGCTGCATTATGCCCTTAATGTTGGCAAGGTGAAATATGACCGTATGTGCTATATGATACGTTCAAAAGCTTTCAAGGCGTACAAAGAGGGACGTTGGAATATTCACGATTTGCTAGAGTTCAATGTTGAGAAAATCAGGCAGAATAACTATTGCTGGTACTGTGGTAAGGAATTGGAACCATCCAAACTGACCAAGGATCATGTGTTCCCTCGCTCGAAAGGTGGTTTTCTGTTTATTGGTATTGTTGACGATAGTAAGGAAATCAATAAGGACTTTGTATACCAAGACAGTAAGGTATTTGAACTAATTCATCAGGTACAGGACAGAACAGAGCCTACGATAACCCTTATTCCGCATAAAATAAATGTGGAAGGCAAGGATTTGCTGGTGTTGGAAATACCTTTCTCCACTCAACTTCACCGTACAAGTCGCGGGGAGTTTCTTATTTGTAGCAATGATGGTAATCGTCCGATAGAGCCATACGAGATGGCAACCATCATGGCAGAAAAGGGGCTTATCGTTTATGACCAAAAGACTTGGCATATTAGTGGCGAGTGGCTGGATCAAAAGCGTTTGTCCAAACTTCAAGATATGATAGAAGCTAAGAATGCAGATAGCCCATATCTGGATAAGTCACAGGATGATTTGCTTGACTCTCTCGGTATGACAAAGGATGAAGGAAGCGAGGTATTACCGACAACAACTGGTTTGTTGTTCGTAGGCAACCAGAATGCCCTCAGGGAACTCCCGTATTATGAGGTGAAGTATATTCACTACTTTGAGGACGGCACATACAAGCCATACGAATACAAAGGCAATATTATTGAAGTTGCAACAGCCTGTTTTAATCAACTGAAAGCCGAGATCCGTCAGAAAGAATACATCTTCGGATTGTTCCATGAGTATGTTGAAGACTATTCCGAGATCGTGATAAGAGAGTTGCTGGTCAACGCATTGGCTCATAGAGACCTAAGTCGTCAGCAGATTATTGAGATTAGAAAGTATGACGATGGTGGCTATCTTGAAATTGAAAGTCCTGGAACATTTCCTGAAGGGGTAACATCAGAGAATTTCTTGCGGAAGACAAATCCAAGGAATCCTAACGTAATGGACATACTACGAGAGATTGGACTTGCAGAGAAGGCAGGTAGTGGATTTGACAAGATCTTTACTGATTTGCTGAAGAAAGGGAAATCGCTGATTAAGCCGGAAGAAACAGAAACCTCTGTAATATTCAGAGTAAAAGCTGATGTGGTTACAGAGAAACTAATAGAGTTGTCCCTACAATATGAGAATCAAACCGGTAAGGCAATAAAGCTGGATGAACTGCTGGTACTGTCGGAAATAGTAAAGCACAAACAGGTTAAGTTCGCAGATTTGTCTTCTGCTCCTAATATTAGTACCTATCGCCTACAAAGCATCTTGGATAAGCTTCAGAAATTGGAATTTGTAGAAACATCTGGCAAAACATCTGGCTTGTCATACATACTGCACATCAGCAAGCGTAAGAATACAAGCGACAAGATAGACTATGTGACAACCAAGAAACAGAACAAAGCTCGCCAGAAGGAAGCCATACTTCGTTATCTAGACTCTGTAGATACAATCAATAATGCAGAAGCCCGCGAATTGCTGAAACTTGCAGAAAAGGATCGCTCAAAAGTATCTCGTTTGTTTGCAGAATTAGTTAAAGAACAAGAAATTCTGAAAACGGAAGATAGTAAACCTAATAATGTGATATACAGAAGAATAAGTAAAGGCTAATAGTGTAAATTCGTTTCCGTTTCCGTTTGCAGAAATGATTTTTGCAAACAGAATTGCAAACGGAATTGCAAACAGGACTCTAACAATGATAGGTGATTTTATCTTTTCATGGGCAGAGAATGCTGAAGGCAGAATGGTGCATGTTGACAGTGTGCCAAGAGGTCTTCGGTGTGGCTGTACATGCCCAAACTGCCATGAACCATTACTGGCAAGGCATGGTGAAAAGAATGAACATGGCTTTGCACATCATAGCGACACTCGCGGTGCAAACCTAAATATCTGCTACATGGTCATTCTATACAAGTTGGCAGAGCAGATTATTCAGACAAAGAAAAGAATCCATGCTCCTTCGTATTATGGCATCTTTCCAGAAAAGGATATTGACTTCGTTGAAGTTAAGGTCGATAGCTGTTATGAACGGGACGACAAACAACCTGACGTGATAGCAACAACAGCTGATGGCACGCAATACCTCATAGAGTTCACCTTTGACTATAAGGTGCAGCACAAACAAGCCATTGACTACAAGAACCTCAACTGTCTGGAGATAGATCTATCAAAACAGAGCCTTGAAACGGTTGAGAAGTTTCTCCTGGAGAGTAATGATGACAGAAAGTGGCTCAACAACCAAAGTTACTTCGAGAATATCGTACCTCGCTATCAAAAGGCAAACAGAGTCATTGAGATTAAAGACGAGGAATTCTGTGCGTCATGCGAATTGAAAGTTTCGTGTTCCGGAGGCAAACCAAAAGATTCATACACACCCCTTGTTATAGAAAACAGCGGTCGCAAGTATCGCATATGTAACCCCGAACAATACGAGAAAGACCTTGAAGCGCACCATAAATGGCTGGAGGAAGAAGAGAAACGCAAGAAGCGTGAGGAGGAGTTTTGCAGAAAAGAGGCAGAACGTCTTCGCCAACAAGAAAGACTTCGTCAAGAGCAGGAAGAGGCTTCAAGGCTTGAAGAACGAAGAAAACTCATTGCTGCTCAGCAAGAGGCAAGGAGACAAGCAGAACTCAATGCTCCACCATTGCCTCCGAGCGAAAGAACATGCTTCATGTGCGAGTCAAATCTGAGTTGGATGAATAGACCCGGCGACAGATATGCTCATTGTGGATGCTATTCAAGCATGAGAGTTCCAAAGAATACTCCCCCTGAATCGGCACAAACCTGCCGAGGTTACAAACGTAAGTTTTAATCACAAGCTATAAAAATGTGCCAAGAGCAACAGAAATACGACTCCCTTCTTTTAGAATTGGAACAATTTAGGATGGAGAATGCTCGTTTGAAGGAGATACTTCAAGCGAATGGGATTGCGTATGAGGTTGTTACTACTGATGCAGATGAAGAGAAGATTTACTCAGCCATCTCGTTCCCTGATGCTCATTTGGGAAAAGAAGAGAGAGTTGAGTTGTTCCGTAGTTTATTCCATGGGCGAGAAGATGTATTCGCTCGTAGATGGTATAGCAAGGCAACGAATAAAGGTGGCTATCAACCTGTTTGTGTAAATGAATGGAGAAGAGGTGTCTGTGACAAAAAGGCTGTCAAGTGTGCGGATTGTCCAAACCGTAATTTTCTGCCACTTGGGTATGATGAGATTTGCAGACATCTTATTGGTAATGACGAAAACGGGGGCGATGTGGTTGGCATTTATGCCATCATGCCGGACAACAATTGTGCTTTCCTATGTACTGACTTTGACGATAAGAGCTGTAAGCATGGATACAAGGATGATGTGCTGGCATTTGTTGGCGTTTGTCGTGATTGGAACATACCTTACTCTATAGAACGTTCTCGTTCTGGTAATGGAGCGCATGTCTGGATATTCTTCGACGCTGTCATTCCTGCCTATAAGGCCCGACGACTTGGCAATGCTATTCTGACAGAGGCTATGAGCCGTGACGGAAGAATGGCATTCGACTCTTATGACAGATTCTTTCCGAACCAAGACAGAATGCCAGAAGGAGGATTTGGAAATCTCGTTGCTTTGCCATTACAAGGTAAAGCACGTAAGGAATTGAATAGCGTATTTGTTGATGATGAGTTCCTTGCGTACAAAGATCAATGGTCTTATCTTGCGCAAGTTCAGAAGATTGAAGAACAAAAGGTTGATGTCATACTGCAACAACATATCCATGAAGACTTGGGAGTCTTGTCAACCTCAAGCGAGAGTAAGCCATGGATAACACCTGCACCTCAAAATATCAATAGTGCTGATTTTACCAAAGCAATAACCATCACAGTAGCTGATAAAATCTACATTCCCCTCAATTCTGTTTCTGCCAAAGTTCTCAACCATATCAAACGCATTGCAGCATTCCGCAATCCGGAATTCTACAAGAAGCAGGCAATGCGTATGTCCACATACGGAATACCTCGCATCATATCATGCTTTGACATTACTGATGATTATCTTGCAATGCCGAGAGGGTGCAAAGAGGCTATCATAAAGTTGCTTGAATCAAAGGGTGCAAAATACACTATCGTTGACGAAACGAATCATGGTAGGTCAATACCTGTTACTTTCCTTGGAACAGAACGAGAGGAACAGCTGGACGCAATAGAGTCACTGCTTCCTTTCAATAATGGCGTACTTCACGCCACCACAGCTTTCGGAAAGACAGTTACGGCAGCATCTCTGATTGCAAGAAGGAAGGTGAACACACTTATTCTCGTCCACTCCAAGGCGTTGCTAACACAGTGGCATGAACGATTAAGCGAGTTTCTGGATATTGACTATAATGAGCCAGAGCCTATCAAAAAGAGAGGACGCAGGCAAGCATTCTCGCCAATAGGTTGTCTGGACTCCACAACAAACACCATCCATGGAGTTATTGACATTGCTTTGATGCAGTCATGCTTTGAGGATGGAGAGGTGAAGTCATTTGTTCAAGACTATGGTATGGTCATTGTGGACGAATGTCATCATGTTTCTTCTGTTACGTTTGAAAAAGTTCTCAAATCCGTCAAGGCTCAATATGTGTATGGTTTAACGGCAACTCCAATCCGTAAAGATGGTCAGCAACATATCATCTTCATGCAATGTGGCACGATACGATTCTCAGCTGACTCCAAAAGCCAAATTCAAAAACAGTCGTTCCGCAGATACCTCATTCCACGATTCACATCTTATCGCAGCATAACCGACGACAAACAGTCGTTTCCTGCTTTACAAAAGAGTCTTGCGGCAGACGAGGTTCGTAATTCTCTCATTGTAGATGATATACGTAAAGCTGTGGAGAGCGGCAGAACGCCAATAGTTCTTACTGGCATCAAGCAACATGTGGATCTTTTGGCAGAGAAGCTAAAACCTTATGCAAAAAATGTAATTCAATTGACAGGAGCTGGGACAGCCAAGGAAAAGCGTGAGACACTACAAAGGCTTCAAGAAATTCCCGCAGATGAGCCTCTGGTAATTGTTGCAACCGGACAATACGTTGGTGAAGGCTTTGATTATCCTCGTCTTGATACGTTGTTCCTTGCCTTACCAATCTCGTGGAAGGGACGATTGGAGCAGTATGCAGGTCGCCTTCATCGTGAGAATGACGGAAAGAAAGACGTTCGAATCTATGACTATATTGATATTCACGAACCTGTATGTGATAAGATATACCACAATCGCTTAAAAGCTTATGCTGCCATGGGGTATCAGACAATTCAGCTGGGACAACCGACACTGTTTGGTGAGATTAGCGATTTGTCTGCAACTTCTGAGGATCGTCAGATTTTCAACGGTACATCCTTTTTCAAGTCTTTGGCAAAAGATATTGCCATGGCAAAACGATCTATTGTCATTTCTTCACCAAGGTTATATCGTGTAACGAACAACAAACTTGTTTCTCTGCTGAAAGAACAAAGTGCCAATGGAGTTGAAGTTGCAATCGTTACCGCAATAAATGATGAGCAATATGAATTCCTCCAATCTACAGGTCTTCTAATCACCAACAAGCCTAAATTGAGACTTTGTACAATAATCATAGACAAATCACTTGTTTGGTATGGAAGTGTGAATGCTTTGGGCTACAATTCGGATAAAGACAATATAATAAAGATGAAGGACAAAAAACTAGCGGATGAGATACTTGGCATAGTGTTAACTTGAACATGCTTCGTATGATAGGCTATATGAACCTCGTTTATGAAGGTGGTCAGAAGGACGATTTTACAGAAGCTTTACAGAAACTTTACAGAAATAGACAGAAAAAAGTAGTGAGCTGTGTTAACGGTTGCCTTACTCGTTATGACGCCGTATTTCACGGTTCCATCTTTGAGGAAAAAGGTGTAATCGGTATTTTCGCTCAGTAATTGAAATGTCACACAATCACCGATTATTTCACAAAATTTCAAAAGGTCACGAAAGATGAGTTTTGTTTCGAAAAGGTCACCTGAAGGTCACCGCAAAACGAAATCAAGCAGTCAACTTTGTGTTAACTGCTTGATTTTTAAGGTGGACCAGCTTGGGCTTGAACCAAGGACCTCCAGATTATGAGTCTGTTGCTCTAACCAACTGAGCTACAAGTCCGACTTAAAGACAAAGATGCCTGAAAGTTTTGTGGATGCAAAGGTAGTAGGTTTATCTCAAATATCCAAATTTTTTTCTAAAAAATTCTTCTATAATCTGCTGAATAGCTTAAAATGAGCGATTTATAAGTGTTCAACCTCAATAGAGGTAATGATTTGGCAATAGTCACAACTTCTGCAATATGCATATGTTTGCTTTGCCTAACAACTCTTTACAGTTGCAAAAATACAAAATAAAAATGAAACCACACTATGTTGGTGCAAAAAAACAATAGTCATAAAACAAAGATTAACTTCGCCTTATGACTATTGTTGTCCACATTAAACTTATTTATCATTTAATTGGTTCCGCATGCACATAGTATTCACTGTTTATAGGGTCTTCCCCGTCAGTTTTAAGTATCAGTACCATGCGAGAATGTTTTGTACGCCAATATGCTTTAATATCAGCATCTTCGGGTAGTGCCTTAAACGTTTTACACAGCGAAGCCTTTTCTGTTTCTTTTATAGTACTATGTGCTTCATAGTACTGGTCCATAATCTTCAACAGACCTTCTCTTTCACGTTCAAGCACGCCTAACATATATTCCTTGTCGTTTTTGTCTTTTGCTCCTTTCAGTACAATACGTAACTCTGCATACGGTTTTGTAATGTCTTCTTTGTAGGCAGTAGGTGGAGTTAGGATAAACTCACGGCTCTTGTCCAGCAAGCAATATTCTGTTAGTTCGGGGTTCTTGGAATTATACCTTACGTTATCCCAATCGTAACCAAAGAATCCATCATTCACCAAATAGAGCCTCTTTCGGGCTTGATAGACAATACGGCCATCTTTATAGCCATTGGCATAGACAATAGTATTGTCATGAGGCATGAAGAAGTATGTGCTCCACCAATAGGAAGTATTCAAACAGTTTGTCTTACGTTCCATGATTCCAAAGCTATCTGGCATATCACGACAATCACTCGTCCAAGTAATTGAATCGTAGTAGTTGTAATAGGCATTATCTGAAGAGTTGAAACCATATTCATCGGTAAGCTCAAATGTTACAAGGCAGAAGGTCTGAAACACAGGGTCTGTGTTGTCTTTGTCGTCTTCTGCATAGTATGCCTTAATCTTAAACTTGCAGTTGTCGGGAACAGAACGGTCAATATCCGTATCATACGTGTAACTTTTCTTCATCATTTCCAAATCGGTTTCGGTCATGCGTTTATATACAATCATGCCATATATAGACTTGTAACCATTGCTGCCATCACTCGTCGCTCCCAATTTTTGTATGGTGTACATTAAGGTCTTGCCATTCGACTCGTCAAGCTTAAGAATCTGCATGTATCTGCTGTCTGTTGTCTGCTTGTTGCTGCCAAACAGTATGAAGCCTTTGTCCATGTCATAAGTCCATGATACACGACTGAAACAAAAGGCTGGCAAGGCATCACTATAAAAATAACTAAAAGCTTGCTGTGATGTCTCAAACCAAAAGTGTGTAGGGCTGCCACCAAATCTGTCTTTCCAAAATTCCTCCTTGCTCAACTTTCCGTTTTCCTGTACCTCATAAGTGGCAATACTCTCCCAACCATAGCCCTTGACCTTACTCTGTATTTCTTCTGCTGCTATTGGCTTTCTCCCTTTTAGCACACAGCACCCCTCATCATTAACAGTATAGGTTTGGTTGAATAGATTCATATCCAACTTACATTGCTCAACACTCAATTCCTCAGACTTATCGCAACTGCCAAATACAACAGTGCAAGCTACGATGAGTGCTATTAACCAAAACTTCTTAGTCATAATAATCCAAATTTAAAGATTTTACATATAGACAGATTACGGATTTTCAGTGTTTCAAATTCTGCTGTCCAAGATAACTGAGTGCAAAAATACAAAAGTATCAACGTAATAGTGCATTTTTTTATTTTTTATAACACTCAAAACATACTTTTGTGCAAATAAAGGAAGAATAAACTACACCTGACAAATCTATTTACATATTTCTATGCACTGCCTACAGTTGGTACACTCACTTTCTGCAACCGTTGGGAGCAAAATTTCTTCGCCCTCATGGTGGAGCGAGGCGTTTTGGGGTTCCCAAAACATAACCTCGCTCCCTCCTCTAAGAACAAAAGACGAGATATTTGCCTTTCGGCTTTCCATGCCCAAGGTTG
>ENA-UEQM01000124-UEQM01000124.1-human-gut-metagenome-genome-assembly--contig:-NODE-124-length-52142-cov-9.825641_pt1 | contig 52142 bp, 57 predicted proteins | sample MGYA00242948_ERZ507948 | MGnify/ENA primary metagenome ERZ507948 (study PRJEB26167, sample SAMN06115440) | human gut metagenome | host: Homo sapiens | place: China:Hubei | collected 2015-07-28 | study... | reverse complement strand
AACGCCTTTCCCGGCTCTCAAGTATTCGGCGCCGGCACCTTGCCGGTCGGGTTCCAAGGGCGAAGCGCCTTGGTCGCCAAAGGCGAAATCCCGGTGCAAGAAACTTGCAGACGGCGTCAATACTGTATTTCATACTGGAATATAAAACAGGAAATTGGAAAAATGATGTACGCCGAATATCAGGGCATCTTACAAACGATACGAAATAAAATACGCACCGGCCTTTGGCCCCCCGGCTGAGCCGTGCCATTACGTTTCCCGGGTAAAAATTGCGTTCAAAAGTAGTTTGCCGCCACACCCGCACCCGTTTTTGCTGCAATACAAAACTGAATATAAAACTCACGTGGTATTGGAGAACAGCGATCACACGTCCAAGATGCCTTGCGTCACAGAAACAAGTATTTTTGCATATTATGCAATAATATTCCATTTTATGAATCGACATAACATCAACGGTAACAAAATCTTTCTGTAATCTAGAAATTAATTCAATATTCGCATAAAGTCATTCAATCAGAATATTTTTTTGCATTTTATTCAAAACAGCCCTTGCTTTTTTCTTTCATCCGGTCCATAATATAGGGAAACAACTTACAGGAGAAAAGCACAAAATGGCGATCAGGCGCAACGGCAATGCGGTCAACATGACCGACGTGGCCCTCAAGGCAGGCGTGTCGCAATCCACCGTTTCCAGGGTGCTGAACAATCAGCCCGGCATCAGCCGCCACACCCGCACCACGGTATTGGAAACGCTCCGGCAACTCGGATACAAAACCAACTCCGGTCATGCGAAACCCGAAGCCGAAGAAACGGCTGCCGTCAGTCTGGTCATGTGTCCTTTGCCGGAGCAGAACGATCCGTTCGCACTTGAATACTTTGCCACGGTCGCCTCCGGCATTCGCGAAACACTGGAGAAAGTCGGAGCCCGGCTCCGGTTGCAAACGCTTCCGGCCGGGGCGGCCGAACTTCCCGGAGCGACGACGGCGGAAGGGGTGATCCTGCTCGGCTTTCCCTCGGAAGAACTGCGCGCCGCCCTGCGGAAACAACATATTGTGTACATCATCGCCTCCGGGGACATTTACAGCAGTACCGAGGATATGGTCACGGTCAACAACTTCGAGGCGAGCGTGGAGGCCTGTCGTTACCTGCTCCGGCGGGGCATCCGGCGCATCGGTTTTCTGATGGCTCCGTTCGGGCTGGAACGGTATGCCGGTTTCCAGATGGAATTGCTGCGCAACTCACTCAATGTCAGGCCGGAAGACTTCCGCCTTCAACCGAATACGCAACTGCCGACTTTCATCGAAGCGATCCATCACTGGATCGCGGAAAAAGACCTGCCGGAAGCGCTGGTCGTCAGCCATATCGATGCGGCCCGGGCAATCAAGACCATGCTTCTGTTGAATGGGTTTCGGATCCCGGAAGATATTCAACTGGTCGCTTTCGACCATCATCCCGGAACGTGTTCGGAAATCATCAGCCTGCATACCGATCCCTACCAGCTCGGCCGGCATGCCGCTTTGCGCATCCAGCACAAACTGCGGCATCCGAACGAAGCCCCGGTCCACACGGTCGTGCCAATGGTCCTGACCACTCCACCTGAAAGCAATTCACATGTTTCCTGATTCTTTACCCGACCAAACAGAAAGGACAATTACCATGAAAACGCACCTCCATTTATTCACACTTATTGAGCTGCTCGTGGTGATAGCGATCATCGCGATTCTGGCGAGCATGCTGCTGCCGGCCCTGAACAGGGCGCGCGCCAAATCGCAATTGTCCACCTGCCTCGGCAATATGAAAAACCTCGCGGCGGGGTTGCAGATTTACGCGAGTGACAACAAGGATCAGCTTCCCACTCACAAAGGGCGTCCCAGCAATGGAACCGGCAGCTCAGACAAGGGGGTGGATTACAATTCGTCCTACTGGATGTGGTATCAATACCTGAACTACGGGTATGGGCGGAAAACTTTTATCTGTCCCGGCAATACCCGCCGGACCGATATGGAATCAAAACCGCTCGATAAATATGTACCCGGACTCGGCGATGTCGGCACCTGGTATCAGATCAACAACGGCCGCGGAAACTACTCCATGAACTCCCGGCTGATCCGGTATTCCGGAAAAATGAACGGCAAGGTCACCCGCTGCAATATTCCGACCCGCAGCGTGATGGTATTGGAATACGACGTCCCGACTTTCACCGACAATTACCAGACTTACAATGCCAGAACCCAGAGCCGCTTCACCAATTCGCCGAACACCCTCCGCGACCACCAGAACTCCGGGTCGAATTTCGCGGCGCTGGACGGCCATGCGGAAAATCTGAAATTCGGCGTCAATCCCCGCGAACTGACGCTTATCGAACACTCCAGCGTTTACCAGAAAGGTTCCGCCACCGACGGAAACTTCTGGTATCCGACCAGATAACCATTATTGTTCCGCAACACACGAAAGAGACAGACATGATCAGACAGACCCTCGGCGCATTCGCGCTGGCGGGCGGCCTGCTGTGCGCCGCCGCCGATATCGAAATCAGACAGCCCGATTATATTTTTCAGGTCGACAACGGACAGGCCGTCATCCGCGACGCCGCCGGAAACCGCCTGCTGCAGCTCGGCGACCTGCGCATCGGCTGGGGAGCGCCGCAATCCGGCGTCGGCGTTTCCGCTGAAAGAATCGGCAACGACCGGGTAAAGATCAGCTATGAGACGAAAAACGATCCGACCGGCAAGGTGAGTTTCGGCGCGGTCTATACCGTGAAACCGGAGCGCATCGACGCCGAATACACCTTGACCGCCCCCAAAGGGATCAATGTCGGGGGCACCCAGCTCACTGTGCGGCCGTTGGATGCGACCAGAAAGGGCAAGGAGCTGTACAAATCCGGGCTTTGGACCGAACACGCCGGAGGCGGCGTTCCGTTTGAAGTCCGCGACGGTTATTTCCGCCCCTTCAACGGAAAAGCCTCCACCCTCTGGATGCTGGTCACCGGCAACCACTCCTGGAACGACCACCACACCCAGCACCTGAATTTCAAGAAACGCGACAAAGACTCCGACACCTATGTTGCGGACGCCTCATTTTTCGTAACTCCTCCCGACACTTCGGGAGCAGCCGCGGCAGCCCGCTTCCACGGCCGCCCGGTCGCCCTCACCCTCTCGACCGGCCGGGATTTCAACCTCTTTGAAACCGGGAATATCCCGGTGGAATTGAAACTCGCGCTGGCCAATACCTCCGGCCGCGAACTGCGGAATATTACCCTGACCGTGAGCGCCCGCGACTATGACGGGCGTCTCCCCCTCGACCGCCGGGAAACGGTAACCCTGGCTCCCGGCGAAGAAAAGGAGTACATCTTCCCCCTGCCCGCCGGAAAACGCGAACTCTACTTTGCCGAAGCCGCCGCAACCGTGGACGGCAGGCGCTATTTCACCCGCACCAACGTCGCGGTGCTGCCGCCGCACCGTTTCGAGCATAAGGATCAGAGCATCTTCGGAATTGCGGCCTTTTTCCCGCAGCCGAGCCGCAAAGCGGCGCTGGCGCTGCTGAACCGTCTCGGAGTTCACCATCTCCGCCATGACGACAACCGCAAACTGCCGTCGGAATACGGGATGATCGCCTTCGCCCACGGCAACGTCAAACGCACCCAGTGGCCCGATCCGGAACAGCGCAGACGCGAGCTGGACAAGCTGCTCGCCGGATTCGACGCCGCCGGTAATCCGATCTATGAATTCGGGAACGAGTGGAATATGTCGACCAAGGGCAAGAGTACCGGAGATGCCAAAAAGCGTGAAGCCGCCCAATGCTACGCCGACTGGTACAAAACCATCGATCAGGTCCGCAAGGAGAATGGCCGCAAAGTGAAAATCTACAGCCTCGGCCTCGCCGGGCAGGACACCGGTTTCCTGAAGCTGCTCAAGGAGTTCGGGGCCTACGACCTGCTCGACGGCATCGCGTTCCATCCGGGGCGCGGCAACCAGACGCCGGACAATCCCCGCCGCGACTGGAACTACATCGGCACCATCCGCGCTTACAGGAAACTTGTAAAAGAACTCGGCGACAAGCCGTTGATCATCACCGAAGCCTACGCCGCCACCCATCCCAACGACTGGTGGAAGGATTCCTACCGCCAGAGCGGCGACAACATCCTGCTGACGCTGGCGCTCGCGCTGGCCGAAGGAATGGAGTCGGTTCAGGTCTACCAGCTCAACGATTCGACCTGGCATGATATCGGCGGAGTCAATCCCAAAGACGTGGAATATCACTACGGCATGCTGATGCGCGACCTGTCGCTGAAACCTGCCGCAATGGCTTACGCCGCCACCGCCGAGGAGCTGGACGGTGCGAAATTCCTCAAGTATCTGGAATTCAAGGCCAAAGGCGACGAGGAGGTCAAGGGGATGCTTTTCGATACGCCGCGCGGTGATCTGGCGATTCTGTACGACCGCATCGACGGGTATTTCCAGAGCCGGAACACGCCGGACTTCAAGCACGCCGAACCGTGGGTCAAGGCGTGGCCGACCGAACGGAACCACGTATTCAAGGCCGCCGGCGGCGAAGTCACCGTGATCGATTCGATCGGCCGCGCCCGGAAAATTCCGGCGGCTGACGGCAAGGTCACGCTGAAACTCTCCGGCTCCCCGGTGATGGTTTATGGACTTGACCTGCGCTGAAAATTCCCCGGAAAGGAGACGATTCATGAGATTGAAACAGACCGCTTTGCTGCTCGGACTTGGCATCGCATTCGGCGCGGGAAGCGCCGAACCGCTGTTCCGGGACGTGGACACCACCAGGCCGGAAGCGCGGATTCCCGCAGTGGCTTTCCCGTCGACCTATTCGACGGAGCTGAACGACAAACTGGAGCAGAGCAGGAACTTTTTCCCGCTCGGCATCCTCGGCGACGACTTTTTCCGGGTTGTGCCGCAAATCGGCATGAACTTCACCGAACTCCAGCACGCCTGTTATGAATTTTATCAGGGCAAACCGTGCTCCGCCGACTGGGGAAAGGGGCGCAACGGCCTGTTCTTCTTCAACGTCTGGGCCGCGCACTCGCTCAGCGGCAGCCACCCGAAAAAATACGGCCCGATCCGCCACTCCCAGGCCGACGACGGCACCTATCACAAAAGGACCGCGATCAATTTGTTCGATCCGCGCACCCGGCAGTACGTGCTCGACTGCGCGGAGAATACCGCCCGGCACTTCAGCGGCAAGTTCCCCAATATCTTCATGTGGGGCATCGACAACGAACTCGAACCGCCGCTGGACTACTCCCCGGAGGCCCGCGCCGCTTTCGTGAAATACCTGAAAAAAGCCTATAAAAACGACCTCGCCGTGCTGAACAAAGCATGGAATGCCAATTACACCGATTTCAACCAGGCGCAGCCCCCCGCCATCGCTGAGCTGCAACGGAATCCCGGCGGCTGGCTGGACTGGCGCGACTTTCAGGAGGAGGCGTTCGCCGATTACCTCGCCGACTATTTCGCCGCGATCCGCAGGGGCGATCCCCGGAAACGCCCGGTGATCTCCAAATCCACCCAGTGCTCGCTGGAAATGCCCCACCCGATGCGCAACCGCATGGTCAACCATGAACGCCTCGCCGCGCTCGGCCGCACCTATGGCCAGGGATGGTACGGCATTGACCAGTACGGCCACGGCGACCGCAACGCCTACGAAATCAACTACTTCTTCAACGCGCTGCGTCCGGTCGATCCCGCCGATCACGGTGTGCGCGGCGTGTTCTCCGCCGAAAGCAACAACCATGCCGGTCCCGGCTGGCAGTTCGCCCAGACCTACTGGCGGCTGCTCGGCAACGGCCTGCGCGGCATCAACTTCTTCGTGATCGGCAACTTCGGGGGTGAACGGGACTACGCGACCTTCAGCCTGACCCATCCGGACGGCACCCGGCGCGACCGTTTCTTCTACCTCCCGCGCTTCACGGCGGCGATCCACCGCCGGGAAACCTTCTGGAGCCGTGCTTTCCCGGCGGAAAATATCCCCCGCATCGCGCTTCTGGTGCCGCAGCGCGATACGACGCTGGCCGCCGACACCGGCCGCAGCTGGTGGGATTATTCGGTCAACGACCGGCTCAGCGTCTATTCGCATTTGCGCGGACTCGGCTATTGGGTCGAAACGATCCCCTACGGCAAGCTGGCACCGGAATTCCTGAACCGCTTCGACGCGCTCTTCCTGATCAATGCCGAACACCTCAAGGCGAGTGAAGCGGAGAACATCGCCGGATTCGTCAAAAACGGCGGCGTGCTGTTCGCCGATATGCGTTCCGGCGGCTTCGACGAACACCATATCCCCTCCGACCGGCTCGAACCGGTCCTCGGCGTTCGATACCAAGGAGTGTACACCGGCATTGAAGTATCGCCGGACGACCTCTGGTATAACACGCCCCACGGCAACCTCGTGCGCGCCGACGGCAAGATTCTGGTCGGCCTGACCACCGCCCGGCTGGTCAACCGGGAGGATGCGGTCCGCAACTTCAAGGCCGGCTGGATCACGGAGAACCGCTACGGCAAAGGCCGAGCCTACTATTACAATACCCGGCTCGGCGCACTGCGCCCGGAAAGCGCAGGAAACGAGGTCGTCCGGGAATGGTTCGGCGAACAGCTCGCCCGCGCCGGGCTGAAACCGGCCAGCCGCCACAGCGCCGCCTGCAACGGCGAACTGCGGCTCGAACTGCCTCAAGTCGATCCCGACGGCAACGCCGCGCTGATCGTCTCCGGCTCCACCTACCGGAGCATCCCGGCGGGCGAGCTGGCGGTGACACTCCCCACCGGCCTGAAATTCGCCCATGCGTTCTACGGTCCGGCCGAAACCGCCGGGCTTCGCAAGATCGACTTCCGGCGCGACGGCGCTGAAACGATTTTCCGGCTGCCCGAAATCAAAAGCGCAGGCATCCTCTATCTTTTCGCCGGGGGAGCGCCGCTGCCGGGCATGGAACTTTCCGGCGCTTCCGGCGCCAATGTCGAAGACCCGCATACACCCGAATTGATTCCCGGCGAATCATTGAAAGCGACCGTCCAGCTTGCGGCGCCCGCCGATTTCGCCGGCGGCAAGCTCACGCTGCAAGCCTATCCGGGCTGGAAAATCGAACCGGCCTCCATTGAAATCCCGGCGCTGAAAGGCGGCGCAATCACCGCTTATACATTCACCGTCGCCACGCCCGCCGACAGCCGCTTTTTCCGCTTCGACCGTCCCTACCCGGTGGTTGCCGCGCTGACCGGCGGCGACGGCAAACGCCTGGCGACGGTCAACGCTGTCCATACGCTGAGGCTCGACCGCACCAGACATCTCTGGCTGCTCACCGACAATCCTTACCGGACTGAAAAAGAGTATCCCGAATTTGCGATCCGCACCGGAGCGACCTACACCTATCCGGCGGGCGCCGAAGTTCAGGACGACCTTGGGAAATCCACCGTCACCGAATTCAAAGGCAAGCTCACCCGGCCGGGAAGCGTGCGCTTTTTCGGACGGGAAGCCGCCCCCAGCTTCGACCTCGGCAAAGAGTACATTGTCAAACGTCTCCGGCTCCGCCACGGCCGCAATCCCCGCCCGGACTCCTGGGAACTTCAGGCCGGCACTGACGGCGCGACATTCCGCACCATCGCCTCCGGCAAGCCGGAATGGACCGGCGACCGCTGGGCTGAAATCGATCTTGTCCCCGTCAAGGCCCGTTTTATCCGGGTTGTCCTCCGTTATCCCGACGATAAGGGCGGATATCTCGACGAGATCGAACTCTACGGAAGCGAGCCGCCTTTACGCAAATAAACTTTCTCTGTCGCAGACCTGATCCCACGGCTTGCCGGATTCCTGTGCTATAGCTGACGGGTGATGATGTTGATGAAATTTTTAATCAGTTTTTTGAATTTTCCAGGAAAAATCTTTCCTGGAAAATTCAAATATGCAAAACTGCAGTTTATTTGTTGTATTTGATCGCGGTGGCGGTCATCGTCACAACCACGGTATTGACGCCGCAGATGCAGTTCTGCTTGTAATCCATCTTCACATCCGTGAGATCGGTCGCACCGGGTGCCTGTTCCAATGCCTTGGCTTTCAAGGTCGCATAGGAAGCATCTCCGAAGTTGAATGCGGTGAAGATGCTTTTCAGCTCCGCGGTCGCTTTCACATCGCGCTTGACCACGGTATAATCCTGCGCGGCATACTGCGGAATCATCGCATTGCTTGAGAGTTCACTGTAAATGTTCATTCCGGCGCCGGTAAGGGTAACCGCGCCGTTGTTGGTACCGACTCCGGCGCAACCGGAGAAAAGAACCGACGCAAGAACCGCGCCGCCGACGAAAAGAAACGATTTTTTCATACTTGTGCCTTTCCTATATGTTAGCACGTTTAAAATGCGAAATGGACGAATTCCTTTTCGCGTTTTCCAATAAAACCGATATCGCCAGAGACATGCCTTTTGAATGATTGTTTCCTGAAATATTCAAAAGCAGGATTCTATCATCAAATTACTGTTGAGCAGCTTCTTGCAGCAATTTCCGCGTATCGCCGCCGGCATAGTCCAATACAGATTGGCCCTTCTTATTTTTTATATCCGGCTTTGCGCCGTTTTTCAACAACAGATTTACAATTGCCGCGTCTCCCCGGTTCGCCGCAAGGAAAATCGGAGTTTCCCCTTTCTTATTCTGCCTGTTGGGATTGGCATTTTTGGCCAGCAGCGCTTGGGCTGCCGCAAGATTGCGGCAGCGGGCGGCGTAATGCAGCGGGGTATCGTTGAACATATCCGTGGAATCGGGGTTTGCTCCTTTTTCAAGGAGATAACGTGCCGGCTCGCCGTCTCTGAAGTTTTCAATGGCGAAATGCAGAATTTTCATACCTTTGTCCATCACATCGGTTTCCAGATCAACGCCGGAGGCTGTCAGAAAATCACGCATTGCATTTTTTCTTAAAGCCAGAACCAAAGGAGTGGCTCCATCGCTACGTTTGACATTCAAATCAGCTTTTTTACTGATCAGTGCTTTCAGCAGCGGAATATCATTCCGCTGAGCGGCAAGCAAAACCGGACAGCTGCCGTCATTGTGTTTCAGATTGGGATCGGCACCGAATTTGTCAAGCAGCAAGTGAACGGTCCGGGCATTGTTTGCCTCAAGCGCCAGAAACAATGGAGTCCGCCCATATTTATCCTGGAGATTCGGATTTGCCTTCTTTTTTCCAAGAACATCAACGACATAGGAGGCTTCTTGCTGATGGGCGCGAAACGCGGCGGCAATATGCATGGCGGAATTGCCGTCTTTATCCTGAATATCCGGTTTGATTCCGGGGATGGCGAGCATCGAAGCCGGAATCCGCGGGTTCAGTGCGGTGAACTTCCGGATGCAGAGCATCAATGCAGTTTCTCCCCGGCTGTTCTGGGCGTTGACATCCGGCTTTGCATTGAATATGGCGCTGATGACTTCTGCATTGTAGCTGTCGGAACTGTTGACGAGCATGAAGGGCGTTGTCCCGCTGCTGTCCTTTGCATTGACATCAGCCCCGTTTTTCAGCAGCAGCGTGATGATTTCCGGTTTGGGATCTTTTCCCCGGCAGGCGAAGTGGAGAACGGTATTCTGCGCTCTGTCCGTTGTCCTGATGTCGGCTTTTCCTGCAAGCAGTTTTTCCACTGCCGCTGTATTCCGGGCACTGACGGCGTGATGCAGCGGGGTCATTCCGCTGCCATCCGCAGCTTCTATTGCGGCTCCTTTTTTCAGCAACAGCGGAATCAGCTCGGCATTGGCAATCGCCGCCCAGTGAAGCACTGTCCTGTTGTAACGGTCTGTCGCTTCCAGATCCGCACCGCCGGTTTCCACCAGATGTTTTACCTGATCGTACTTCCCCGTCTGCATCAGAGACGGAAGATTTTCCGCTCCGCACAGCGAGAAGCTGACAGCCAGCCAGCAGCTCAATCCGGATAATATTCGCTTCATGACAGAATTGCCTCCCAGTTTCATTTTAGTGAACCGGAAACTGATCCTTTTTCTGAACCAGTTCCGTTTTTGCAGAATCAAGCATGCTATTTCGTTAATTCCACTGCCATGAACAGCAGCCGGGAACTGGTGAAATTTCCGGTATATGTCAGCAGGCAGTCCTTGGCATCGGTTGAATTACCGCGATATATCCTGTTGTTTTTGATGGTGTAAAGTACCTTGCCCGGCACATATTTCCCGTCCTTCAGAACGTTATATTCGGTAAGGATCGTAATATCGCCGGCTTCGCGTTTCTCCTCCGTATCCTTGAACGTGACGAAACCGTCGTAGATCACGGCCTCAAGGACATTCCCGCGCTGTGTTTTCGTTTCGAGCAGCGTGCCCAGGCAGTCCGCCCGGTTAATGGAGTACCCCTTGTAAATCCGGTTGCCCTGCAGCCGGAAAATGCAGTTGGCGGAAGAAGCCTTCGGCGCTTCCCTGGCGACCATGTTTCCCGGATGCGCGTAAAGAATTTCCTTCCGTGCCGCGTCGCGGTAAAAATTTCCGCTCTGATAGTAGCAGATGACATCTTTTTTGTCGGTGGAGTCGCCGCGGTAAATGGTTTCCGCCGCAAAACATCCCAGAACAAGGGAACAGAACAAAGCCAGCGTAAGATTTCTTTTCATTTTTTCTCCAGAATATTTTTCTCTGTTTTTCAGTTGGTCGGAGAACCGAACCTGTTGTCGTTTCTCTCTCCTTCCGGAAGGCACATGAGCAGAAGAATCAAAGTGCCGATGAAGGGAATAAGGCAGACCAGAATCATCCATCCGGATTTATCCCGATCATGCAGACGCCGCGCAGTTACCCCCAGGCTGGGCAGAAGCATTGCCAATGTCCAGATCAAACCGAGGATGGCTCCGATTTTGGGAATGAATCCGAGTACTGCACTGACAAGGAACATGACCAGAATCCAGAGCCAGAATTCCGCTCGTCCGGCACGGCCGTTGAAACAGAAATATTTCCCGGTCACGATGTTGATGAAGTTGCTGATTACTTTCTGAGGCATAATTGTTTCCTTTTTGTTTAGATGGATTCCGTTATGAAATCGATAATCGCTTCATTGAAACGATCAGCCGTCTGCTGCTGCCGGTATTCCCGTGCTTTCCGATCTTCCGGCGGGGGAGGCACAGCCTGCCGCAGAGTGCATGACGGCCGGCTGTACGGCTCTGATCCCAAATGAACCTTCGGCCTTTTTCATCGCCTTTCCTGCGGAGGTTTCTGAGCCCCGATGTCCTGAACCGCTCCGAAAAACTTGATCGCGCTGTCAAATGGATAGGGATTGGCGAACATGGATACTTTGGAGGTGATTTTTCCCTGTTTATTCAGTCCGAGCGCGGCGCGGAATTGGTTCATCGGTGAATTTTCATCGTAATCGATCTCTTCGGAATAGGTGGCATTCAGGAATGCCTCCAGATACTTCATGTCGATGACGCCTTTGAACAGCTCCGGATCTTTTAACCCGATATTGTCTTTGACGCTCACCATGCCGTCTGCATCACCCAGGTCGTCAAAACCGTCGTCTTCCACCTTCATGAATTTGATGGAAGGGCTGATTGTAACGGTGACATCCGCTGCCTTATTGAGAAAAAAGATATTATTGTCCAGCCTGACCTGTTTGGTCTTGTCGCTGCCTTTCGTGTTGTCGAAGCCGGACATGGTGTTCAAGCCGATGATATTGTGATGGATATTCGTCGACATATCGGCATTGGCCCGCACTCCGAATCCCATGTCCTCAAAGGCCTTCGTGCGCGTCCATGTAAAGAGCAGCGTGTTGTCGGCGAATTCAAAATCCACCATTCCGGGTTTGCCGTTGGTACTTCTCACGTCAGCGGCCATCATGCGATTCCCGATGAACACATTGTTCAGGATTCTGACCGTTCCGGAAAAATGCGCGGCGAGGATTGCGTAGTTGCTGCCGTTGAGAAAAAGACAGTTCTGAACCGTAAGCGAACCGTCCGTTTCCGCATTGAGCAACGCTTTGTCAATGGAGGGATACCTGGTTTTGCCTTTTGCCGGAGGAATTGTCAGCATGCCGTCGGAAAACCCCTCCGGTTTCCCCTCCGCCGGATGATAGCTGTTTGCGGCGGTATGATCGAAAATGAAGCCGTCAATCAGTACACTGGCGTTTGCTCCGGATTTCCGTGTTTTTACAGTCAGCGTCCCGAAAGCAGGTTTGGTGGCATTCTGTTCGTTTTTCGGGCGGAGCATTGTGTGGTGAGCCAGCGGATCCCGTGTGGAAAAATCGGCATTGTAGCCGCCGATCAGACTGACCGGTTTCTTCAGGTCAATCCAGCCGCAGGACATTTTTCCCGGATAATTTCCTTCCGCCACATGGATTGTATCGCCGCCGGCCGCCATTTCGATTGCCTTCCAGATATTTTTCAGCGGAGCCTGTCGGGTTCCGGAATTTCTGTTGTTTCCGGTTGACAGCGATACATACCAGTCCGCCGAAGCCGCCTGAAAAGTCAGGCTGCTCAGCGTCAATGCCGTCTGCCACAATTGCCGTAAATTCATTTCTCTTTTTCCCGGATAAGCTGTTGCCGCGTTTCAATCCTTTGGCTATAATATACTGTATCAGCAGGCAATGTCAAGGGCAATAATATCTAAAATAGTTATTTTTGTATTTTGATGGTCCGGCACTTGTATTTTCCGGAAGCTCTGCTATATTGTGATAATAATGAATCAGCAGGAGGAATTGTCCGTTTCTTGTGAAAAAAAACGAAAATCATCAGGAAAATCTGGGTTTTCGTCCACTCTATAAGCGGCTGGCGGAGAAGGTGTCGGCTCAAATTTTGGCGGCAAACCTGAAAGACGGGGATTTTTTCTGTACATTAAATGACTTGTGTGAAAAATATATTGCCTCCATCACAACGGTCCGCAAGGCCGTCGCTCTTCTGACTGCACAGGATATTATCTCATGCAAAGCAGGCGAAGGCATTACCGTCAGAGATATCGAATCATTGCGGAGAATGGTCTCCCTGCGTTGCCGTGTCCTGCTCCTTCACCACCATTACCGCAAAAAACTGAACGATTTTTTTGAATTGCGCCTGAGTGCGCTTGTACAGGGATTTTCTGCAAATGACGTAGCCGCCCAGGTGATTTATCGGGAGGCGCTGAATGATGAAAGCGCGTTGGCTTTCTACTGGCGGTCAAGCACCGGAATCGTGTGCGGAAATTCCCTGGCCGGCGATGTCCTTGCTGCCTGCCAGGAGTACGGCATGCGGCAGATTCTGGTGATTAATCCGCCGGCGAATGTGATGCTCCCTGCGAATTTCCATCCGGTGTTCTATGATTTTGCCGGACTGGTCGAACAGTCCATGCAATTCTGGCGGACGGGAAATTGCCGGAAAATCATCATGCTGCGCAACGAATGCAGCATCATTCCGCCGCCATTCGTCGAGGTGATTGATCTGAAGGAATATCCATCCGTTGAAGTTGGACGCGCCTGGGCGGAACGGTTGGCGAACGAGCCGCCGGACACCGGATTCTGGGTGACGGATGATTTCGTCGGTCTTGGACTGTATGATTATTTCCGCAGCCGCGGAGTCGATTTGAACGGGTCCAGACGGCTTCTGGTGAATTCCTCCCCGTCCCGCGTGCTGACGGATGAACTGGGGATCGCCACTGTCGGATTCTGTCCGATGCATGTAGGAGAGGAAGCGGCCGCACATTTTTCCCGAATCCTGAAAGAAGCGGATGATGAGAAGAAGGTCTCCGCACCGCTGATTATCGGCGCGGAGGCGAACATGTCCGCCCGACGGCACGATGAACTTCCGGATACTTCAACATGATTCCGACGGCATCCTGTTCCGCATAAAACCTGAATCCGCATTCATTTCGGGGAAATTCGAGTTCCAGTTTCACCGGCTGTCCCGATTTTACCTTTCCGCTTTGAACAACGGTTCCGTTATTTACCAATTCAAACAGGCAGAAGCCGTCGCCGGGCAGGGACAGTTCTGCCGAGAGCAGCGTGAAAATACCCGCCGGGAAACGATAGAGCAGATGTTCTTCTGTCATTACCGGAAAAGCAAGCGATTGACCGGAGTCCGTTTCCATCCCGCGGCCCGGCGACGGAGTCCACGGCGTCACGCTTTTACGGGTCAACAGCCTGCCGTTCACATAGAGTTCGACCATGCCGGAGCGGTCATAGGTGGCGGCCAGATGGGTCCAGAGACCGGGCCGCCACGCGCTGCCCGCCGGGAGCCGTTCCGCAATCAGGCGCGGGCCGGGGTCGACGTCGAAACGCGGCCTTCCCTCCCAGAACCAGAGCCGGGGCATCCCTTCGGGCCCCCACTCGTCCGCGTCGCCGGTGAAGAAGTAAAAACCGTTGCCGGTGCCGGATTCCAGCGGAGCGACCCATGCTTCGACGGTGCCGCGCTCCGCCGGGACCACGCCGCCCGGATAGACCAGCAATCCCCGGTCGCACTGCAAAGCGCCGCCGTGCAGACCGGCTTCCGGCCGGATGTTCAGATTCCCGGCGGTCAGCGGGGCAAGCTCCCTGCCGTCGGCACCGACGGCGACCGGCCGGTCCGTCACCCGGAAGTCAAAGACCACGGCGGCGGGGGCGGCGGCGGTGAACAACAACAGCAAGGCTAAGATCGGGCGATTTCGGTTCATGGCATGGATTTCCTGTTTCTTCTATTTGGATTTTCAAACGGTTCACTCTATATTATACCCGAAAACAGGAGCGTTGCACATGGATAAACCGATCATTGCCTATGACAGATTCGACGGCGGCCGCCGCCAGGTGCACCGGATCGTCGGAACGGTTCCGCCGGAGCTGGCCGCCTTCGGGCTGGCGATCATCCACGGCTCGCGGCTGTTGCGGGGCGGCGTGCTGGAGCAGCCGCCGGGCTTCCGGCGCAGTTTCGACTTCTACTGCCTGTCGCATCTGGTGGAGGGCGAAGGGATCTATCACAACGCCGACACCGGGCAGAGCCGGGAATTTCACGCGGGCGAGCTGGTGATGGCCATGCCGGGAACCGCGCAGCTGTACGGCGGCAACGCGTCGTACTATCTGGAGGATTCGATCTGCTTTTGCGGCCGGACCGCCGACGCGCTGCGCGAGGCCGGAATCATCGCGGACGGGGTGTTCAGTTGCGGTCCGGTGCGGCGGGTCGGCCGGATCATCGAAACCGCCCTGGAACCGACGCTGTTCGCGCAACTGAAGGCGGCGACGATGCTGCAACAGCTGCTGCTGGAGCTTCATGCGGAAAATCTGGAGCTTTCAATCGGCGGCTCCTCCGCATTTGCGGCCCTGCTGGTGGAACTCCGGCGTACCCCGGAACGCTGGTGGACCGTCGGGGAGATGGCGAAGGAGTGCGGCCTCTCGGAGTCCCACTTCCGCCGGGCGTTTCACGCATACACCGGCATGCCGCCGAAGCTCTACCTCGACCGGATGAAGCTGCAGCTCGCGGCCGAAATGCTGATTTCGACCGGCCTCACGCTGGCGCAGGTGGCGGCGCGCTTCGGCTATGTGGACCCGTTTCATTTCAGCAGGCGGTTCAAGGCGCTGAACGGCATGTCGCCGGACGCCTACCGCCGCCACTACCGGATGCGCTGACTCCTCCCGCAACAGCCCGGCAGGTGAAGATTTTCCGATTGTCTCCTGAAAAAGAATCGGCGAATATTAACTTTTTAATTTGATATTTCCGCTTCCGGAATGTATATTAATAAAATTGGTTGGAGAGATTGACGTGTAAATCCGGAGGTGCCCCATGGTGAAATTGAGCCTTTCTGAAGACAATCAGAACCTGCACACAGTGGAACTGAGCTATCAGGCCGCTCCCGGGAAATCCGTCGGCGTCGCCGGCTCCTTCAACGACTGGGATCCGGAACTTCTGCCGATGGCCTACTCCCCGGAAACATCCGCTTACGGCTGTACGATTCATCTCGCTCCCGGCACCTATGAATACAAATTCGTGGTGGACGGCGAGTGGGTTCTGGACGAATCCAATCCCAACTTCGCCGCCAACGATTTCGGCACCTTGAACAGTGTGATCAACGTCGGCTGACCTCGTCCAGCCGCATTTGCTGCAGCCGCATCGCATTCAGGATCGCGAGCACCGCGACGCCCACGTCCGCAAACACGGCCTCCCAGAGGTTCGCCATGCCGAAACTTCCGGCCAGCAGCACCAGCACTTTCACCGCGACGGCCAGAACGATGTTCTCCCAGACGATCCGCCGGGTCAGGCGCCCGGCCTGAATCGCGGCCGCGATCTTCGACGGGCGGTCATCCTGAATCACCACGTCGGCCACCTCGATTGCGGCGTCGCTGCCGAGGCCGCCCATCGCGATGCCGACCTCCGCCAGCGCCAGTGCGGGCGAGTCGTTGATCCCGTCGCCGGTGAAAGCGACCCGGCGCCCCTGCAGTTGAAGTTTCTTCACCTCTTCGAGCTTCCGGTCGGGCAGCAGTTCCCCGACAGCTTCATCCACACCCAGCTCGCGGCCGACGGCCCGGACCAGCGGCGTACGGTCGCCCGACAGGATCACGGTACGCAACCCCAGATTCCGCAGCGCGGCGATCGCGGCAACGGCATCCGGCTTCAATTCATCGGCGATAATGAACGCCCCCGCATAGGCGCCGCCGACCGCAACCGCGACGACCGTCTGCGGCAGCTCCGCCAGCTTCTCCGGGAAAGCGATCCCGGCCTCCTGCAGGAAGCGGGTGCTTCCGGCCAGCACCTCCCGCCCGTCGGCCACGCCTTTCAGCCCGCGCCCGGGAACCTCCGTGACGCTGACCTCGGCGATTCCGGCATCGGCCTCCGGAGCGAACTCCCGGATCGCCCGCGCGACCGGATGATTGCTGCGGCGCTCGACCGCCACCGCCGCGGCCAACAGCTCCTCGCGGCTCACATGGTCGGCGTGATCGACCTCGATCACCTTGAAGTTCCCTTTGGTCAGCGTGCCGGTCTTATCCAGTACCACCGTATCCACCTTCGTGAGCATGTCCAGATAGTTGGAGCCTTTGAAGAGGATGCCGTTGCGCGACGCCAGCCCGATACCGCCGAAATATCCGAGCGGAATGGAGATCACCAGCGCACAGGGACACGAAAGCACCAGAAACACCAGTCCCCGGTAGAACCAGTCGCCGAACTCGTATTCCGCGACGAAAAAGAACGGCAGAATCACCAGCGCCGCCGCCAGCGCGGTCACGATCGGCGTGTAGACGCGGGCGAACCGGCCAATGAAGTGCTGCAGTCTGGACTTGCGCTCCGAGGCCTCCTCCACCAGCTTCAGAATCCGCGACAGCATGGTATCCTCGAAACGGCTGCTCACCTCAAGCTCCACCGCATTGGCGCCGTTGACCATTCCGGCCAGCACCGTGTCTCCGGCCGAAACCGCCACCGGACGGCTTTCGCCCGTCAGGGCGGCCGCATTGAATTCCGCCCGTTCCGCCAGCAATCTGCCGTCCAGCGGAACCCGCTCCCCGGGATTGACCCGGATGCGGCTGCCGATCGCCACCTCTCCCGCAGGTACCACGGCTGCCCTGCCCCCCTCCACCACCGTCGCCAGCCTGGGACGCACATCCACCAGCGCGGCGATGGAACGGCGCGCCCGGTTCAACGCGGCCTCCTGAAACAGTTCGCCGATACAGTAGAACAGCATCACCGTCACCCCCTCGGCATACTCGCCGAGAATGAACGCGCCGACCGTCGCCACCGTCATCAGCGAAAACTCGTTGAACAGGTCGAACCGGACCACCCTCCGCCACGCTTCACGCACCACGCCGCCCGCCGTCAGCGCATAGGCGGCCAGATAGAGCAGGAAACGCGGCCACGGCGCGATCGTCCGGTCAAACCCTTCCTCCCACAGCACCAGCACCAGCGTCAGCAACGCGCAGACCGCCAGCGGCCAGTGGTCGAGCCAACCGCCCCCATGTTCTTCCTGTTCCAACCGGACCGGCGCTTCGCAGCCGCATCCGCCGCCATGACAATGATCGCTCATATAAAAACCTCATTTTCTCCATTATCCTATCCTGCTGGATAGGATAATAATATTGACAAAAAATACACAGCGGCTTTCCGCCGCTTCACTTCAGATATTTGGTGATGGTCTTGAAATCGCGCAGAACCTGTTCCGCCGAAGCCGGATTGTGGATGGCCTCCTCAAAGCAGGTATTGATATGCGACTCCATAAATTCGACTTTGGCATTTTCCAAAGCGCCGACCACCGCATGAAGCTGCTGGGCGACCTCCATGCAGGGCCGTCCCGCCTCCATCATCTCGATCACGCTCTTCAGATGCCCCTGCGCGCGCTTCAGCCGCTTGATCACGGCCTCATGCCTGATTGTTTCCGCCATTGCGGCACCTCCTGTTATATCCTATACTATAGGATAGGATGTGAAATTTTCAAGCTCATTTCGGCACTATTTTTCGATTTTGATCATTTTGAAGCGGGAAAACGTTCACTGTTCCAGAAGATTGCCGATGTTGAGGGCGCATTGCCGGGCGGCCGCGAGAGCGGGAGAGTCTCCAGCGGAGTCGAACTCCTTTCGGGGAACCAGTACGCCCAATGCAGCGATCGGTACGCCGCTTTGCAGAATTGGAAACGCGATGCTGATCCGCTGTGCTCCGGAAACGGCCGGCGGCGGCTCGTCGCCCGAACAGAACATGCCTGCGGCGGCGATTTCGCGGCACCGCGCTTGAAAAAGGTTGAATTCGTTCAGGTTCAGAATATTATCTTCCCCGTGCCAATATTCCCATAACTGCCGCAGCCTCGACTCGTCCATATAGGCGAGCAGCAGGATGCCGGTGCCGCAGCGGAAGAGGTTGTAGAACGTGCCGTGGGGATGCGGCTGGCGGATGGTGATCTCGCTCGCCCCGGCCATGCGCAGCAATTCGGAGCGTTTGCCGCCGCACTCGCAGACCAGTACCACCAGCTCGCGGCAGCAGGCCGCCAGCCGTTCGATTTCGGGCCGCGCGATGCTGCTGAGATACAAGTAAGGGTTGCCGCGTCCGAGCGCATAGAGCGCAGGGCCGGGCAGATAACCGCGCCGCCTGCCGAGTGCGCGCACATAACCCAGCTCGGTCATGGCGCGCACGATATTGGCGGCGGCGGGGGCGGAGATGTTCAGCAGTTCGGCAAGCTCGCCGAGCTGGCAGGGGCGGTCCGGCGCGGCGGAGAGATGTTCCAGAATCCGGTGGAAACGTTCGATTACCTGAATCATCGCCGGTGCTCCCAGCTTTGGTACGTCTTTTCCGCCAGTTGCTTCAGCGAGCCGTGAAGCGGGGCAAACACCTTCTGGCCGTTGTGCGAAGAGTTCTTGAGCAGCAGGTCGCAATGAAAATCCGGCTCGTCGAGCCGGGCGGAAACCGCCTGCCGAATCCGCTGCCGGAATTCCGGCAGGCCGCCGCCCAGTTCCAGCAGGCTGCGGAGCAGATGCGTGAAGAGCTGTACGTCCTCACCGGCCGAATGCAATTTTTCGAGCAGCAGTTCCGCGTCCTCCGGACAGCCGAAGCGTCCGAGCAGGTCAACCGCCGCGAGGATGCGCCGCTGGTTGTGGCTGCGGCTGGAGGCAGGCAGGAAATCATCTCCCTCGCGGACCAGCCGCCGCAACTCCGGCAGCGCCGCCTCATCACCGGCGAGGCCGAGCGCCAATGCCGCGTTCGCCGCCGCATGGCGGTCGGAACCGGAAAGCAGTTTCAGCAGCAATCCGCGATACCGGTCAAGATTGCGGGAGGCCTGCCAGATCGCCATGCCCGGTTTGGGGCCGCGCAGCAGCTCCTCAAGCACATCCGGCATTTCCGGGAAGGTGCATGGCGGCAGGAGCGTGGCGTCGAGACAGCCGGAGGTGCGCAGTTCGGCGGCGAGCGCTTCGGAATCGATTTCGCGGACGGAGCAATTGGCCTGAACCGACAGCGCGGCGGCGCGTCCGGCGATTTCGCCGGTTTTCTGCATGCACCGCTGCATCCGGAGCAAACCGGCCATCAGGTGATCGACCGACAGCGCCCGCCCGGCCACCAGCAGGTTCGCGAAACCCCGCACGGTCAGCATGCCGAGCGTCAGCGGCACCGCGAACTCCTTGCCCCACAGACTGGCAGCCACCATCCAGTCCCGGATGGGGCGGTCGTTCAGCGCCCAGTCCTGCGTATGGCTGTCGAAGTTGGAATACCCCCAGCCGAGCGCCCTGCCCGGCGGCAGCTTCCCCGCCATGAACTCCGCGAACCGGAGCGTTTCGTCACATTCGACCAGCCGCCCTTCACGCAGGCCGGGCAGCCGGGTGATCCAGTAAAGTTCATCCTGCGGCTCGCCGGGGGATTTGGCGTGCAGCGAGTTGGAGGCGAGAATCCCCCGCGTCAGGTCGGCCGGATCGGAACACTTCATATAACCCGCATCGAAATTGGAGAGACCGATCCCGCCGCCGCGCCGGAACGCCCGGATGCTCGAAAACGGCTGGCATTTGCCGTCGGATTCACGCCCTTCGGCAAACGCGGCCCCGGCGATTGCCGCCGCCTGCCCGTCGCCGGTCGCATCGATCAGCACGGAGCAGCCGCAGTCGCGCACGCCGTCCGGCGTGACCATGCGAACGCCGAGCACGGCCTGCCGGTCTTCATCCAGCCAGACGCCGGTCACGGCGGATTCGTAGAACAGCGCGCCGCCGCGCTTCAGGAAGGCCTGTTCCAGACAGATCCCCTTGAGGTCGGGATGGAAGGCGCCGTCGGAGGTGAAATGGTCGCGCCGGAGCGCATCGACCTCCGCGTCAACCGCTTCGAAGCGGCCTCCGGGCAGACCGTAGTAATACCCCCACACGCCCCCGGCGGTGGCGGTGCCGCCGGCCATATTCAGCTTTTCCACGGCGGCGACGCGCACTCCGTGTTCGGCGGCGGTGATCGCCGCAATCGCTCCGGCGGTGCCGAAACCGGCGACGATCACATCGAACTTTTCGTCAAAACGCGCTTCCGCCGGAATCCGTTCGGCCCGGCCGCCGTTCAGTCTGCTCAGAAACATTCCGTCACCTCGCTGTGGTCGATGGCTTCCAGAGCATCCGCGAAGCTGCCGCTGTTGAAGTAGCGGTAGCCGGGGGCGAATTCGCGCCGGTTCTCCTGGACCCGGTACTCCGGCTGTTTCGCGATCGCAAGCATCCGGCAACCGGCGCATCCGGCGGGGCGGGCCAGCCACAGTTCGAGCAGCCGCCGGCGGGCTTCCGGCAGCGGAGTCGCGGCGGGCAGCGCCAGCGTCAGCAGCAGTTCATCCGCACGGCGGCCGGGGCGGACCGTCAGGAAATCCGGCCTGTTCCACTCCCGGAGGGCTTCCGGGGCGTCGGCATGGATCGCGGCGCTCAAGCGCAGCTCCGTCAGGTTGTTGCGGCGGAATTCGGGGTTGGTCACGCACTCCGGCGTGCAGTCGATCACCCGGCGGCACTCGATGGTGGAAACGCCCGCGGCGTCGGCCAGGTCGACCGCCCAGCCGGAACCGGCGGGCCGCACCGCCTCGATTTCCAGCCAGAGCCGGAATTGACCGGCATGTTCTTTGAGTTCCCGGTAGAGCAATGGAGCGGCGCCGTAGAAATCCTCCGCCTTGCCAAGCTCCGACAGCTCCACCGCCAGTTTGCGCGCCGCCTCCGTGCGGAATTCGCGCTTTTCCGCCCGCAGCGGCCGGAAGCAGTCGAAGTATTCGCTTCCGACGGAAGCCCCCCGGTCGACTACCAGCACCTGCCGGTTGCCGTTCAGGATCAGTCCGGCGCTCCACACACTCGCGCCGACGATCACATCGCCATCGAATCGCATCATACAACCTCTTTATATTCAATATTATTGAACTGAATTATTCATATTAATAGTATGGCACAATTCCGGCGGAAAAGCAATCTCCAATCCTACAAAAAAATCGAAATTTCCGATGAGCGGCGCTTCGGAGCTGCGAGAAAAGATTGGCCTGATTTCATCATTTCTTAACAATCGGGTCTTGACATTTCAAATTTTTTTGGTATAATATAAGTGTAAACATGGTGTATACATAAAAGTTGAAAGCAGCTTACCGCAAAGTAAAAGCGAACATGAAACAGCAAATGAAGATCACGAAGCACGCCCCGGTGGCCGAATATCGCCAGATTCGCAAATATGTGGTCGATACCGTATGGGAATCCGGCAACGCGCCGAAACGGCTCGCTTCGATGCGGGAACTGGCGGCGATGTTCAATGTCAGCATTGCAACCGTGCAGCGGGCATTGAAAGAGCTGGTGGACGACGGCTATCTGACGGTCAGAGCCGGCGTCGGACTGTTCACGAATCCGGAACAGCGGTGGACTTACGAAAAAACCGACGTGATCGGAATTCTTGTTGCGGACGGCCGCCAGATCTATTACGAGAAATATATGTGGGAACTGCTGGCCGCCATCGGCAGCGAGGTGACCGGGGCGCGGCGGCTGCTTTATCCGGTGAATTTCCTGCAGACGGGAACCTGCGTGCCGGAAACGCCGACCGGAATCGCGATGAAGGGGCTGATCTGGCTGCGTCCCGATTTTTCCCCATCTTCGACGGCGGATGCGTTCGCGGCAAGCCTGAAGGTTCCGGTGGTGGTGGTGAACAGCCGCCGCCCCGGATACTCCTGCATCTGCGACGACTGGGAGCGCGAAGGATACGATATCGGAAGGATGCTGCTGGCGGAGAAGCGCACCGCGCCGGTCGTGGTGACTCCGAACGATCAGGCGCCGCAGCTGGCCGGGCTGCGGCGCGCTTTCGATGCGGCAGGCCTCGCGCTGGACGAGCGGTTCTTCGTGCGGCACGGCCCGGACATGTGCGACCGGTTCCGGGAGCTTCTCGGCCGATCCGGTACGCCGCAGGCGGTCTACGCGATCGGCAGCATGGTGCGGGATATCCAAACGGTGATCGTGGAGCGCAATCTGGACCTCGAAGCCTGCCGCCTGATCGGGGAACCGGTCATCCGGGAACCGTATTTCCGCGGCTGGCGGATCAAACATGATTTCAAGGCGCTGGCCCGAACCGCCTGGGAGCAGCTCGCCGCGGAAATCAACGGAGCACCGAAACGGGAGCGCAATATCGTCCGCGAAATAGAAACCATCCAATAACCCCAAGGAGAAGAAAATGAAGCGCCAGAGAAAATTTACTTTAATAGAATTGCTCGTGGTAATAGCGATTATAGCAATCCTCGCTTCCATGCTGCTGCCGGCCCTCAACAAGGCGCGGGAGCGGGCCACCACGATCAAATGCTCCTCGAACCAGAAGCAGATCAGTACCTATATGTTCATGTACACCGACATGAACGGCGGCGTGATCGTGAATGACGACGGCAACATCCAGCCGGCAAACAACGGCAAATGGCAGTCGATGCTGATGAAACTTTACATGCCGTCGATTGAAACCGTCGATTGGAGCTTCTACGATTCCAAAACGCAGCTTCCGTACGGCATGTTCGCGTGTCCGTCGAGTTTCGCCGGCATGCCGGGCGTGGAAGGCTCACGCCACTACGGCGTGAACCGTTATTACGCCTCCTACCACGGCGGCGGCGGGCGGATCATGCGCAAGGAAGGACGGATCAAGCGCCCTTCCGAACGCTGCATGTTTCTTGATGTCGACCGCAATGCGGCATGGGCGACTCCGCACGCGAAAAGCCCGGATACGATGGTCTACAGCGGCAAACCGGGTGAACAGTGGTGGCGGCACGGCGGCGGCGGCAATGTGACCTACGCCGACGGCCATGTGGGCTGGAAAAAGCGCGGCGACTTTCCGAACGGCTATTCCGCCGACCTGTCGGCCCCGGGATATTTCTGGGGAACCGCCGATATTCAGTTCGCGCAGCAGTAAAGCAAAACAACGAGGAAAATCCATGTATAAAACGATTCTGGTACTGGCGGCGGCACTGGCGCTGCCGCTGCTCCCCGCGCTCGAAACTGTCGGCGGCGGGTATGCGCAGCTGCCGTGGAAAAGCACCGACGGCACCGGCAGGGTCATCACCGAAAACGGCCGCCGGATCGCGGTGGTCGAAGTTCCGAAAGGTTCGGAAAAGGGGATGCACTGGCTGACCGCGCCCGTTGACGTGAAGCCGTTCATGGACAAACGGGTCACGATGTCGATCCGCGCCCGCTGGCAAAACGTGACCCGGCCGCCGGAGAAGTGGAACGGCGTGAAGTTCATGTTCAACTATACCGGCGCAGACGGCAGCCGGTTCTGGCATCATCCGCAGGGATTGTCCGGCGACCGCGACTGGACCGAGATTTCAGCCATGATCGAACCGCCGGAGGCGGGAGCGCACTCCGGACGTCTCGTGCTCGGACTGGAAAACAGCTCGGGCCGGGTGGAATTCGACCTCGACTCCCTGAAGACCTTTGTGATGTTCGGGCCGGGCGACCGGCTCAACACCGGTTACAAGGTCTCCTATCCCGACCGGATCGCGAACGGACCGCGCCGCCGCGGCGTGATGTCGCCGCACACGATGACCGAGGCGGATTTCAAGACCCTGAAAGAATGGAACGTGAACCTGATCCGCTACCAGATCATGCGCAACTGGGGCAAGGTCGGTTCGGACGTCGACCTCGACGAATACGACCGCTGGATCAACGGCAAGCTCGACCATCTCGCACAGATTCTGGAGTGGGCGCGGCAGTACGGCATTCAGGTGGTGATCGACCTGCACACGCCGCCGGGCGGCTGGACCGGCAGCGGGATGCGGATGTTCGACGAAAAGAAATATTTCGACCATTACCTTGAGGTATGGCGGCGGATCGCGTCCCGGTTCAAGGGAAATCCGGCGGTCCGGGCCTACGACCTGATCAACGAGCCGGTGCAGGTGACTCCCGCGCCGTATGACTACTGGACAATCCAGCAAAAAGCGGCGGAAGCGGTCCGCGCGATCGACCCGGATACGCCGGTGATGGTCGAATCCAACGAAGCCGCCCGCCCGCAGACCTTCAGCTACCTGTCGCCGCTGGCGATGGACAACGTGATCTATCAGGTCCACATGTATATGCCGATGGGTTTCACCCATCAGGGGGTGGCGACGCCGGAGCCGCCGCAGAGTTATCCGGGCGTGATCCGGGGCGTGAAGTACGACCGGGAAAAACTCCGCGAGGTACTGCAGCCGGTACGCGATTTCCAGCTCCGGCACAACGCGAAAATCTATGTCGGAGAGTTCTCCGCCGCCGCGTGGGCGCCCGGCGCCGACCGCTATCTGGCCGACTGCATCGAATTATTCGAGGAGTACGGCTGGGACTGGAGCTACCATGCGTTCCGCGAGTGGGACGGCTGGAGCGTCGAACATGAAGGCGAAAACCGCAACTCGCTGCGCCCCAGCGCCGACAACGCCCGCAAACGGGTGCTGCTGAACGGATTCAAACGCAATGAACACTGAATCAATCGATCTATTCCGCCGCCGCGTGCGGGAAAACACCGGATGCGGCGACCTGCTGTTCGGCCTGATCACCGACACCCACTTCGAGGAAAAGGACGATCCGGGCGGCTATGGGGCAAACGCGCTTACGCACCTCCGCGACTTCGCGGCGGCTGGGGAAGCCTGCGGCGCGCGGTTCCTGCTTCACGCCGGGGATATGAGCAACGGCAACCGGCCGAAGGAGCAGAGCCGCCGCGAAGCCTTCCTCAGCGCAGAGGCGATGCGCGGCTCCGGGCTTCCGGCGCTGTTCGTGATCGGCAACCACGACGACAACACCTATTTCTGCCGGGACAATCCGGAAGCGGGCAATAACGGCATTTCAGGGACGGAGTGGCAGACGCTCGTGCAGCCGGAGGGACTGCCCGAAGGGGCGGTCGCCGCTCCGGGAGTCAGCAACTGCTATTATCTGGATTTTCCGGACCGGAAGGTGCGGCTGCTGATGCTGAACACCATCGACCTGCCCTTCGAGGAGAGGCCGGACGGCTCGCTCAAATACTACACGATCAACGACCACGGCTTCTCCAAAGCCCAGCTTGAATTCGTCGCTCATACCGCGCTCGACCTGTCGCGGCTGCCGGATTCGGCGAAGTGGGGCGTGCTGGCGGTCAGCCACATGAGCCTCGGCTTTCTGCCGAACGGAGCGGCGATGGAGAAGATTTTCCGCGCGTTCCAGGCCGGAGGCCGCTGCCGGACCGGGGCGGAGGATGTGAAACCGTGCCCGTTCCGGTTCGACCGCCACCCGTGCTTTCCGTCCGCGGCGGACCCGCGCGACCTGGTCCACGAGGTGGAAGCGGACTTCACCCGGCAGGGGCCGCGCGAACTGATCGCCCAGCTCTACGGACACGAACACTTCGACGCGGTGCGCACCGGGCGCGGCTTTACCGAAGTCGCGTTCCTGTCGTCGCTCTGCTACCGGAATAGCCCGGAAGCGCCGGAGCGCCGGTTCGACACTCCGAGCGAACAGGCATGGAGCATGGTCGCGCTCGACCGCGCCAACCGCCGCCTCAAGGTATTCCGCCACGGCGCCGGAGCCGATTTCACCGCCCGGTACTGAATCTCATGCTTCCGTAACGGGGCGGCGGACCGGGGAGAGTTCCTGTTCGATCTCCTCGAGGGAGCGCCCCCTGGTCTCCGGCATCATGGTCTTCGCCCAGATCAGCTGCAGGATCATCATCGCACAGAAGAACGCAAACATGTAGCCCGCGTCGAACGCCTTGATCGCGATCGGAAAGATCAGCGTCAGCAGCGCCGCGAAAATCCAGTGCGTGAAGCTGCCGAGCGCCTGACCCGAAGCACGCTGGTCGTTCGGGAAGATTTCGGAGATGAACACCCAGATGATCGTCCCCGAACCGATCGCGTGCGCCGCGATGAATACGATCATGCAGACCAGCACGATCATGCTGGCCGATCCGAGCAGCCGCGAGGCTTCGAGCTTGGCTTGCTCCGCAACTGCCTTCACCTCAGCGGGCGGCAGTTCGGCGGGAATCGACACGCGTGCGCCCTTGTAACGCTCCTGCGCCGTGCTTTCGGCCAACGCTTTGCGGGCGGCGGCATATTCGGCGCAGGCGCGCTCCCGGTCGGCGGGGGCGATATAGCCTTCGCCGCGGTCGATGCGTATCACCTGTTCGGCGCCGCCGGCGGTGTCGATCGCGGCGGAGACCACTTTCAGTTCGGAGAAGCTGAAAAAAGCGATCGCGCAGACGCCCAGGCTCAGGATGTAGCCCGCCGAACCGATGTAAAGCAGCGTCCGCCGCCCGAGCTTGTCGATCAGCCACAACCCGACGAAGGTGAAGATCAGATTCGTGACGCCGAGGCTGATCGATGCGGCCAGCGCGTTGTCCAGCCCCGATAAACTCAGCAGCCGCGGCGCGAAGTACAAAATGATGTTGATGCCGGAAAGCTGGTTGAACGCCGCGATCAGGAAGGCGAACAGGATCGGACAGCACAGCCGCTTCGTCCAGAATTTCGAAGTGCGTTCCGTCCCCGCCGCCGCCGAGGCTTCGACCGACGCGGCCAGCTCCTGAATCTCCTGCTCGTTCATGCCCGGATTGACCTTGCGGAAGACTTCGATGCCTTCGGCGTTCTTTTTCGCGTCGACGATCAGCCAGCGCGGACTTTCCGGCAGCGTGAAGCACATCACGGTATAGACCAGCGCGGGCAGCGCCTCGACGCCGAGCATCCACCGCCACGCGGTTTCCACGCTGCACAAATTGCCGATGATGTAGTTGGAGAGGTAAGCCACCAGGATGCCGAACACAATGTTGAACTGGAAAAGCCCGGCCAGCTTGCCCCGGTCGCGCGGCGGCGAGATTTCGGCGATGAAAAGCGGAGCCGCGATGGTCGAAATCCCCACCCCGACGCCGCCGATGAAACGAAAGACGATGAAGGACCACACATCCCACGCGATCCCCGAACCCACCGCCGACACGAAATAGAGGATACCGTTGAAGATCAGCGTCTTTCTACGCCCCCAGCGGGAGGTCGGGAAGCCGCCGCACAGCGCGCCGAGCACCGTTCCCCACAGTGCGGAACTGAGCGCCCAGCCGTGCATGGAACCGCTCAGCGACCAGATGTCCTGAATCTGCTTCTCCGCGCCGGAGATCACCACCGTGTCGAATCCGAACAAAAACCCCGCCAGAGCCGAGGTCACCGCCCAGAGAAAAAGCCGCCCTTTACCCATCTGCCGTCCTCCATGTCGGATATTGAAGTGATTGCCGATATAATAACACATGGCCGCGAAAAAGACAAATCCCCGGCAGGAGATTTCACCGCAATTCTGAAACCGTCTTGAATTTCCCGGTTCCTCCGGCTATATTAAAGGCATGGATTTGAGGAAAATGAAACAATGGAACAGCCCGATATGGAAAACGGAATCAGCCTCAAGCAAAAGCGCCGCGCCGCAGGGCCCGCCGCAACGCCTTTCCGTGCGGTGCAACAGCCCCCTCCCCCTCCTTTCCGCCAAAAGTAAATCGCATTCAGGTTCCATGCCGGGCCGGATGGTTTCCATATTTATATTCCGATCAGAAAAGAAACCGGTATTGAATTGTCCGGTTCGGAAGAATCCACGTGATGAAAAACAAGAAAAACTGGGCCGTGCCCGCCGTACTGCTCTCGATGTTGAGCGTGCAGGGGGGAGCGTCCATCGCCAAATATCTGTTTCCGATCCTCGGTCCCGCCGGTACGGGCACACTCCGCATCGGGCTGGCCGGAATCCTGCTCGCCGCGGTCAACCGGCCGCAGGTGCATAAATTCACCAGAGCCAACTGGCTTTTCGCACTTGCCTACGGGGTCAGCATCTGCTTTATGAATCTCCTGTTCTACTACGGCATCCGGCGCATTCCGCTGGGACTTGGCGTGACGGTGGAATTCATCGGCCCTCTGGGGCTCGCGCTGCTGACTTCGCGAAAAGCCTCGGATTTCCTGTGGGCGCTGCTGGCCGGAGCCGGCATTGTGCTGATCGTTCCGTGGCGAGGCGGCAGCGTGGATCCTGTCGGATTATTGTTCGTCTTTCTCGCCGGGCTGCTGTGGGCGGCCTATATCGTGATCGGCGGCAAAATCACCGCCCGGATGAAGAGCTCGGACGCGGTCACGACCGGGATGTGCATCGCTTTTTTGTTCATCCTCCCCTTCGGCATTTTCAGCGGCGACCTCGACGCGCTGGACCTGAAACTGCTGCTGATCGGTCTCGGTGTCGGTGTTTTTTCAAGTGCGCTTCCGTTCTCGCTGGACCTGTTCGCCCTGAAACAGGTTCCGGCAAAAACGTTCAGCGTTCTCCAGAGCCTCCAGCCTGCTTTCGGCGCATTGTCAGGTTTGGTGTTCCTTGGAGAAATCCTCTCCGTCAGGCAATGGATCGCAATCCTATGCGTAATTCTCGCCAGCACAGGAGCGACGATGTGCTCGGCCCCGAGAAAAATAACCTCACAGCCGGAATAAAGGAGCGCCGCCCCCGCCGTCGGACTCTGTTTTCCACGGGTTCTTTTCTTTAGTCAAAAGCATAAAAAAAACGCTGTAACTTGTTGTTACAGCGTGAATTATTAAATGGTGGTGGGAGATGGATTCGAACCATCGAAAGACGTGCTAGCAGATTTACAGTCTGCAAACTTGAGCTTGATTTTTTATTTTTATCCGCTTTTTATCCGCTTAATGCCTTGAAACTCCCCTTTTTGATGCTATTTTAGCAACAGTAAAAACAACGTAGCACCATAAGAAAACAAGGGCGGTAAAATGGCAAAGAAGACAACCGGCAAGTTATATACCAGCGGGGCAAAGAGGTATTATTACATCCGGTACAAATTCGAAGGCAAAGAAAAACGGACGCGGTTACTCGACCTTGACGGAAAGCCGATTATTAAAGAAAAAGAAGCACAGGCCGCTGCCGACCGTCTTTTGGCAAGGATTCATGAAACCAACAAAGCGGAGCTATTACGAACGTTGAAAAACGACTTACGGGACGCGGAGCAAGCAGCCGCCGAGGCCGCCGCGCAAATGCTGAATAGCCGCGCAACCATTGCGGAAGGTTGGCGGTTATTCATGAGCTGCCCGAAACGCCCCGCCAGTTGCAAACGATTTCCGATAGATGCCATCCCCCGCCATACCACCGCCGCCAATTACCGGAGCTATTACGAGCGTTTCACTAACTGGATGAAAAAGATGCAACCGAAAGCCCGATTGTTGTCCGATATCACACCGGAGGTTGCCGCCGCCTTCATGGATACCGTCAATCAGGGCGGTGCGGCGGGAACGTTCAACAAGTATTTACAGTTCTTCAACTGCTTTTTCGACACGCTGGCCGGTGCCGGAAAGATCACCGCCGCCAACCCGTTCCGTGATATAGACCGCGCCGCGCCGGAATACAACAGCAAAAAACCGTTGACAGTTGAACAGATTGCCCTCTTGATTGATCATGCAACGGGAGATATGCGGTTGTTGGTTGCTTTGGGTTATTTCACCGGCTTAAGGCTTGGAGATTGCTGTACTTTACAATGGCGGGAGGTGGATTTAATCCGGGGCGTGATTGAACGTATTCCGCGCAAAACCGCACACACGGTCAAAGATAAAACGCAAGCCGCCGTCAAAATCGGAATTGCTCCTTTTCTCTTTGGCATGCTGGCGGCAGTGCCGGAAGCCGACCGCGCCGGATATGTATTGCCTCGCTTTGCAGAAAAGTATCTGTCCGGAGGAGACCAGCAGATAACAAAATGGGTACTCAAGCACTTTGAGGCTTGCGGGATTGAGCTTCATCGCCCCGGAACCGGAATCAAAACAACGATAGACTCCGAAACCGGCGAACAGAGAAAGACCGGTTGCCGCGCCGTGGTGGAGGTAGGCTTCCATTCGCTCCGATATTCATATATCAGCCATAACGCCGAAGCCGGAACCCCGGCCGCCATCATTCAAAAGAACGCCGGGCACAGCAATCCGGCCATGACAGAACATTACACCCGAATCTCGGATCGCGCCGCCGTTCAATATGCTGCAGCGTTGCAATTGCCGACCACCAATGACATCGCGGAACCGGAAGAAGAGGCCCAGGAACGCGCCGAACTTCATCGTCTGGCCGACACCCTGCCCGTTGAACGGATTCGCGAGATCCTGCAACGCGAAAAGAACCGGTAAATTCATCCCCCGGACCGGAAGCTTCTATTTCTGCCGCATCATCGATTACTGTTCATTTTCTGCTCTTTTTCCCGAAGGGCCTTTAATTTATCCTCGAAATCAAGCAGGAAAAACAGTTCGAATTGCGCCCGCGTATACGTCTTCGGGCGTCCGCCATTGGCACCCGGAATCTTGCCTCCGGTTTTTTCATAAACCATATCGGCGCGTTTTACAATCATATCGATCAGGGAGTACATAAACCCTATCGCGACCTTTTCCCTGTCTTCCGGCGTCATGACTATTTTGATTTCCGGTTCTTTTCGTCGCCGGCGCTTTACTTTTTCCGATTGTCTGCTTTCGGAAAGCGTCAGCGGAAAACCGGCTATTTCAAAGACATCTCCAAGCGTTATCGCCATAAGAATCCTCCTCTTTTTTTTCCGGTCCGAGTAACAGGGTTGACAAGTTAATCTCTTTTGGTTCAAAGACAGAGGTAATCACATGAGCATATTTAAGATTCGATATCGCGGCGGCGAACATCTTCTGAACACCTCCCATACCGGGCATCCATATCGGAATTTGCCACACTACCGCCATTTTGATCGATTCGGCTTTGACATGCGCAATCCGGCCAATCCTCCCGCAGCACTGAGCATGGCTGCGGGCATCGCGCTTTCTCCGAATCAAAAAAAACAAGTTCTAGCGGAGATTTTGCGCCAAACATCTCATATCGAACCAGCTTCACGCCGGAACCGTCTGAACCAAGAGTATAAACGTAAAGCCGATCTTCTGAGCGAAGCAGCAACAGGACAGGTTTTCGTCCCATCTGATAACGAGCCGGAAGATATTCACCTACCGTCAATTTGTCATGATCACACGGCCTCCGCCGCCTCCGTACGTTGACATTTTCAGGACTATCGCAAAGGAGATTTACCATGAACAATTCCGATAGTGGCCTCGTCACGAAAAAGACACGGGAAGAGGTGGCCGCGCAGCGTCGAGCCATGCTGGAACAAAACGGACTCAATATCGCCAAACTGGCGGAGCCGCTCATCCGGTCATCCTGCCGAACCGGCGACGACGGAAACGCGTACTTCGATCCGGAACAGTTCATCATGATCCTCTCCAAACTGGCGAACACGGTGCTGCTTGATCATCAGGTAACAATAGATGTTCAAAGAATCGACTTCCTCTAGTCGGCGACAATCGCCCTGGACGGCGTCGCATCGGCTCTTTCCGCATCACGTTTCTTCAGTTTTTCATTGATGGCCCGATATTCCGCTTCCAGACGCTGAAAATTATCCCATAAAGCCTCACCGAAACCATCATCGGCGGGGCTTTTTTCTTTCAATGTCGCCATCGCGGCCAGTTTGAACAGTTCCAGCTTCTTTTCCTGATATTCCATGATTCCCTCCGCTTGTTATTGCTTACGCATGTTTTGCGCGATCTTTTTCCAAATCGTCCTCACTCGCTCCCGCTCCTGATTTTTCGAGTAGTTCCACTGCAAAAGCCGCAACTTTCATCTTACCGGAGCGGGATAGTTTGGGCCAGACAGACAAAATTTCGTGAAGAAACACATCGTGTTCCGTCTGTATTGGAACCGAATGAACGGGTTCGGAAAAAGATTCAATCGCAGCCGGATATCCCGTCGTTGACTCATAATCAATTGCCCTGCGGCTGGCCTCCATAATCTCCGTTGCCTTCTCTCCTGCCCCTATGGGTACTTTTCTGGTACCGTTTTGAAAGTTCACCCACTCCTGTAATATCGGATTATATTTGGATTCAACAATAGGTTCTTCTTTTTGGGTGACATGAATCAATGACTCAAAAACGTCTTTATGAATTTGCAGTGCGGAAAATAATTTTTCCGCGTTTTTTGATTTAGGTAAATATCGGCCTTGCTCGTAACAGTAAATAGCTTGTGGATTCATGTTTTGCCGTCGGCCTATTTCTTCTGCGCTTAATCCGCGTCTCTTCCTTATTTCGCGCAATACTTTCCCACAATAGACTCTGAATTCATCCATCAGACACCTCCTCATTATTCGATTGATTCCAGTATACATATAAGCCATAAAAAATAGAAAACAAGTTTTTTTGTAAAAAAATCGTATTTTTCATTTGAAATACATCGATAACGATAGTATTATATCATAGAAACCAACCCAACATAGGAGATGCGACAGATGAAAAAAACGCCAAAAACCAAAAGAGTTCTCAGCTCATTCACCACTTGGAGGCCGACGGAAATCCAAGCAGAAAAATTACGTAAGTTGCGTTCAGCGTTGATTATTGAATCCCCAACCGGCCTTGTTGTGAAAGCGCTTGGGGAATTGTATGAACGCACTTTTCCCGGGGAAAAATGGCTCTAATTTTTTGCCCGCGTTCTATCGTTTGCGATAGATAATGTAGCATGGAGTTTTGAGAAAGGGAATCATCATGAACGAACTTGTAAAAATCACGACTGTCACCATCAATCACGAAACCGTGAATGCCGTCAACGCCCGCGACCTGTGGAAGTTTCTTGGAAGCAGACAAGAGTTTGCCAATTGGATCAAAGGCCGCATTAGTGAATATGGCTTCGAGGAAGGAAAGGACTTTTTGATAAATTTGTCAAAAAGTCATGGCCGCCCCTCGAAAGAGTACATCATCAGTCTTGACATGGCCAAAGAGTTGGCGATGGTCGAAAACAACGAACAGGGCCGCAAGGTTCGGCAGTATTTCATCGAAATTGAGAAGCAGTATCGCCGGTCCCCGGTGAGCAATATCGCAATCCGGCAGATTGCAGAAGCCATGATGCCGGTACTTGAGGAACGGGCACGGCTCAAAATGGAACTCAATTTTGCCCGGCATTTTCTTCCGGTCGGCCAGCCGGGCGAACCCGGCAAGGATGGAAAGCCGAAAAACTTCTATCGGCGCGGTTTCTATACCAGCCGGAACGGAAAGCCGGTCACCGCCCTTGTGGAACGGTACGACCAGCCGGGCCTTTTCGATGAAATTGAACTCAAAAAGCTCAATTGAGAAAGCTGAATTCAACCGTGGACGAGACGTCCATAGTTGCCAACCGATAGGAAAGGAAGAACTGTCATGCAAGTTCAAAACCGCATTCCCCCCGCCGTGCTGGCGGCCGCCGCCGGCATGCTGCAGCCGTTCATCCCGGAACTCTCTCCGCAAAGTCTGGTCGCGGCCCTGAAGGAGTTCGGGGACCGCAAAGCCGTATCCGGCGCCCCCGAAAAGCCGATGACGCGTCAGGAAGCCGCCGCATTGCTCTCGGTAACGCTGAACACGATCAACCGTTACCTGAATCGCGGAACCTTGCGCCGGATCCGGCTGGGCCCCCGGGCGGTCAGGATCGATCCGGCCAGCGTGCGGACTCTCCTCGAACATGGTTTCAACAGACAGGAAAAGCAATGAATATTCCGATGCCGCCGCGGAAGCGGGAAGTGCGCGGGCGGATCACTCCGGGGATGTGGTTCGCGATAGGGTTGGCGGTCGGCCTGATGCTGCCGCTGTGGATCAGGATTTTAACAAAGTGAGGTAAACATGGACAAGAACGAAAAAGAGATCCGGGAGATGCTTTCTCCCAACCGGGAGAAGCTGGACAGCATGAATTGCTTTTCCCACAGCCAGTACGGGCGTTTCTGCGAATGTGAGGCGCGGGCAGTCGCGGTGCTGAAAAAGGAGTGGACGGAAAAGACCTCCGCCGCGCTGACCTTCGGCAAGTATTTCCACAGCTATTTCGAGGGGGCGGAAGCATTCGCGAAGTTCAAAAACGAAAACGTCGACGAGATTTTCACCAAAAAGGGCGAGCTGCGGGCGGAGTTCAAAGTTGCCGACGCGATGTTCAAAAAGATCACCGGCGATCCGAAGGCCGCCGCGTTCGCGACCGGCTTGCATGAGGTGGACATCGACGGCGAAATCAACGGCGTTCCGTGGCGCGGGAAAATCGATGTGCTGGACATGGAAAATCTCTGGTTCACCGACCTCAAGGCGGTGGCGGACCTCTATGCCGGGGAGTGGATGGTACTGAAAGACGAAGCCGGCAACTGGCGCAACCGCAAAGTTTCCTTTATCGAAGCCTATCACTACCACCGCCAGATGGCGATTTACCGCGAAATCCTGAAGCAGCGGACCGGGAAGAATTTCGCGCCGATGATGCTGGCGGTTTCCAAGCAGGAATATCCGGCGATCGAGCTGATCGGTTTCACCGATTTCCCGCGGCTGGAGATGGAGGTGGCCGAAATCGAAATTTCGCAGGATCGCTTTGTCGATCTGAAAGCCGGCAAGGTGCAGCCGGAGTGGTGCGGCAAGTGCGATTACTGCCGGGCGATGAAGCGCGTAAGTAGGATGATTACCCCGAAAGACCTCGAAAGGATGGTGATGTAACATGGATGCTTCCAGCAAAGAGGAGATGCAGTTCCGCTGCCAGTTGGCCAACAAGCTCGCCGCGATCACGGCGGCGCTCGGCAAGTTTTTCAAGGATGGCCGGAATGAAAAACAGGGATATTCCTTTGTCAGCTACGAGCAGATCAACGCCAAATTGCGGGAAATGCTGCTGGAACAGAAACTGGCGATGCTGCCGACCTTCGACAAGATCACCGAACGCGAAATCCAGACGAAAACGGGATTTGCGACCCGCAGCGTGGTCGAGGGCAAAATGACGATTTTCGACCTCGAAACCGGCTACTCCTTCACCGCCGCCATCGTCGGAGCCGACAACGACACCGGCGGAAAGTCGCTCGGGAAAGCGGTCACGGAAGCGGTCAAGCGGTTTGAGATGAAATTGTTCCACATCTCGACGCAGGATGACATCGATCCGGATGCCTTCACGCCGGACGCGCCGGTCGGCCCCGCCCAGCCGCGGGCGGGATATGCGCAGTATCCGCAGCAGCCGCAGCAGAACGCGGGGTGGATGTGATGCGCGTGACATTCCGGTTGGAGCACAAGGAGGAAACCGCCGCCGACATTGCCGCGGCGATTGCGCGGACCGGCAAGGTACTGCCGCCGGGGGAATACCGGGTGGTGATCGAACCGGTCACGAAAGAGCGGACCAACGAGCAGAACCGGTTTTACTGGGCGGTGCTCAATGAGATCGCCGAGGCGACCGGAAACGGCAACGAGGATCTTCACGAACATTTCCGCGCCCGCTTCCTGCAGGACCGCTCCTGTACTCCCGCCCGGATCAGAAGCACGACCGAACTTTCCGTCCGGGAGTTCACCCGATACATCGACCGGATTCTCGAATTTGTGGGGACGCAGTACGGAATCACCGTATCGCTCTCGCGCGAGTTCTAAACGCCAAACACACAGAAAGGGCAAAACAACATGTACCAGCAACCGCAGTATGGCGGCCAGCCGCCTCAACAGTACCAGCAGCAGCCGGACCTTTTCGTGGGATCGGGCAAAGTCCGCCAGGCTCCGTTCGGGCCGGTGATGCGGTTCAGCCTGAGCCGGAACGATCTGGAAAAGCTGCTCAACTGCCTGAATGAGCAGGGATGGGTCAGCTTCGAGATCATGGCCAAGCGCCAGCCGAGCCAGTCCGGGGCGACCCACTACGGAAAGATCGACCTCTGGCAGCCGCAGCCGCAGATGCAACAGCAGTACGGCCAGATGCCGCCGCAGGGTTATTACGCTCCACAGCCGCAGCCGCAACCGCAGTACGGCCAAATGCCGCGCAACCCCGTCCCGCCGCAGCCGCAGATGCCGACGCGGCCGGTCAACAACGGCGGTTTTGCGCCGCCTCCGCCGCCGCAGCAGCCGCAGGCCGGATATGCCGCGGGCGGGTATTCGGAAGCGGACTGCCCGCCGCCGATGCCCCCGCCGCCGCAACAGCAGCAGATGCCGCCGATGCCCCAATTCAGCGAACCGCAGGAAGACGGAATCCCATTTTGAGTAACCCACAACCAACAAGGAGCGAATCATGAATCAGAATGACAACCAGCAGGCCGCGAAAATCATCATTGCGGCGGTAACCGGAGCGATCGACGACAAAATCGGAGTGATGCTCGACTACCTCGGCGAAGCCTTCGAAGCGGTGGAAGCCGATGACCACGGCAACAAAAAGGCGAGCATCACCATCCCGATCAAGCTGAAGCTGCAGCGGTCGGCGCGGCTGGGCGACACCTACTCCGCCAAAGCGATCGTGAAGAAAGTCGACACCGAAATCGGCGAATGCGAAATGACTTTCAACCCGGAACAGCCGGAGCTGCCGATGCAGCCGGAAGCCGGTGCCGTGCCGGAGCGCGAGGCGTTCTACGACCGGATGGCGGCGGTCGGCGTGGGAGCCGACGAACTCGACGGCTATTTCGCCGGATCGAACCGGTGGAACGACTTCGAGGGGTGGATCGCCGCCGGGAACGGCCTCGACGCGGCGAAGATCATGGCTGACGACACGGAAGCGGCCGACTTCGCCAATCTGATCGAAGCGGCGCTGAATCCGGCCGGACGCGAATAACATTTCATACTTCATCCCGACCCGGGCATGTCGGAAAACTGCCCGGAGACAAAAATCATGAAAAACCGCCATGACATACTTGACATTCCGCAGAAGCAGGGTAATTTATACGCAAAGGGCTTGAAACACCCTGGACAAAGCGGCAGTCACCTCCGTCATGGCGGCGACCTCCGGAATTTTATCAAGACCAGATTTTATTTTGGGCTTGAGGGTGTCCGTATTCGTAAGATACGGAGCGTGACTTTGTCCACGTGTTTCAACCCCTCAAGCCCTCTTTTTTTGCCCTTGAAACAGGCGGAAAGAGAGAAAAATATCAACGGCCTTAGACAAAGGAGGTCACAGGATGAAAAACGCATCCACCGTCAATGCCGGGAATGTCCCGGCGCCCGCCAGTCCCATCGAATTTGCGATTCTCGGAGAAAAGATCATCATCCGGCACAAAGGCGTTCTGATCACTGTCTCTCTGGAAGAACTCGACAAATCCATGCCGCCCGGAGCGTGCCGCGGCTGCGGCTGTATCGCGATTATTCAACCGGCTAAGTAATCCATCCGGAACCTGCTCTCTAATGACCCATTGTGCTTAAATTTCAAAGGATGTATGTAAAGGAAAATTATGGTTATTCCAATAAATCTTGAGGTTGTAAAAAAATGCGGTGCCAATGCTGCAATTATGCTTTGCTTGTTGGAGCTTCATTTAAGTATGCGCCAGAAGAATGATTCAGAATATGTTTTCGCATGCGGAAATTGGTGGATATACGGAAGCATATCATATTGGAGAAAACATATCGATTTCATGACCGATAAGCAAATCGAAAACGCTCTAAACAAATTAGTTGCGGCAGGAATAATTGAAGTTGGCAGCTTAGGCAATAGTCCTTACGATCATTGGTATTCTATCGCAGAAATGAACGGCGAAAGGCATTTAAGAAATGAATGACATGTTTTTTCCTCTATTCTGTAATGGCTACGTAGCCCAACTTTGCGGAGAAAAGGCTGCAATCATTTTTCATCAGATTTCCTACTTGATCTATAACAATCAGAATGACGGGATCTGTTTTTACGATGGAAAGTTCTGGATGACCAAGTCCCTCGATGCATGGGCAAATTATTATCCCAATATCAATCGAGATCAGGTTTTCCGGGCATTGAGGAAATTGGAAGATGCAGGCTTGATTGAATCTTCCAATTTTAATACTGAAAGTTTCAATCAGACCAAATGGTATTCCATCACAGAAAATGGGTGGCCGTATGTAAACCTTAAATTCCAGAATCAAAATTCAAATATCGATATTGTAAAAACACAACAGGTAACCGTTGTAAAAACGCAAAATGTTGCGCGCGCGAATAAGGTACTTTCAACTGTTATACAAAAAGAGAGTTATAATAACGCGCGCGCGGAATATTTCAATGATCAAATCAAGGCGGATGATGTTGAACGGATTTTCCAGCTTCATCCGAGGCGGCAGTTCCTGCCACAATCGGCCAATGCGATCAAGGCGGCGGTTCTCCGGGAAATGGATCGTGGAAAAAGTTATGAAGAGGCGGTTGCTCTGATTGAAAATGCAACCCGCGCGTATGCCGAGGCAACTTCCCGGTGGCCGAACAAGGAACGCCGTTTCATCGTCAGCAGTGCCAAATGGTTTGAACAGTGCGGTTACCTGGATGATCCGGGAACGTGGGAACGAGATGAAAAACCGGACACGGAAGATTATTATGTTGCCCCAGACGGCTCACGCTGGCGTAAAGATTCTGACGGATATTATTCTCCGGCCGAGGTGTCATTGTGAAAAGTTTTCGTGATTTCGGCATCGACCTGCCGGACCGGTTCCACGGCGACCGCAAGACGACCTGCCCGAAGTGCAGCGAGAGCCGCCGCAACAAGCATGAACCGTGCCTTTCGGTCAACGGCGACGAGGGGGTCTGGAAGTGTCATCACTGCGGCTGGACCGGCACCATTCATGAGGGCGAACACCACGAATACCGGCCGCAGCGGAAAATCTACCGCCGCCCGGCGCCGGAAACGGTGCGCCCGGATATGGTGCCGGAGGTGCGGGATTACTTCCACCGGCGCGGGATCAGCGATGCGACGATCCTGAAAACCGGGTGTTATTCCACGGTCCGGTTCCTGCGGGCGACCAACTGCGACACGGTGGTGATGGCGTTCCCCTACTATCGCAACGGCGAGCTGCTGAATGTGAAATACCGCGATGCGCGCAAGAACATGACCCAGGAGCAGGACCCGGAGCCGTGCTGCTGGAACATCGACCATTGCGTCAAGGCGGAAACCGTTTACATCACGGAGGGGGAGTTCGACGCGGCGACGCTGGTAGAATGCGGATTTGATGCGGCCTGTTCGGTGGACAAGGGGGCGCCCAACGTAAACGACGAATCAGCGGACAAGAAATGCGAATGTGTGATGAACTGCATGGACGTATTCGAGACCGCCGCCGAAATCGTGCTGGTCACCGACAAAGACCCGAACGGGCTGCGGCTGGAAAAAGAGCTGATCGCGCGGATCGGGGCGGGGAAGTGTTTCACCTGCCGGTATCCGGCGGACTGCAAAGATATCAACGACGTGCTCGTGAAACACGGGCGCGAAGCGGTGATCCGCTGCGTGTCGGAGGCGGAACCGGTTCCGGTGCCGGGGCTGCACGAATTTGGAGAGTTCCGCGACCGCATCCTGAAACTGTACCGGCACGGCACGCCACGAGGGCTGACGACCGGCTGGCCGGAACTGGACGCCTTTTTCACGCTTCAGCCGGGAAGTCTGAACATCATCACCGGCATCCCGATGTCTGGGAAGTCGGAATTTGTACATGCGATGATGGTCAATGCGATCCGGCTCAACGACTGGAAAATCGGCATCTTTTCGCCGGAGATGCTGCCGGAGGAGGAGCTTTTCGCGAACTTCGCGGAGAAGATCATCGGCAAGCCGTTTTTCGGGCCGGAGGCCTCCCGGATCGAGCCGGAAGAGCTGGAACGGGCGTTGGCGCTGGCCGATGCAGCGGTCAAGGTGATTCTGCCGGAGGAGGACAGGACCCCGACGCTGGACGAGATCCTGACGGCGGCGCGGGTCGCGGTTGTCCGGCACGGGATCAGGGCGCTGGTACTCGACCCCTACAACGAGATCGAGAGCAGCCGCCCGGCGGCGATGACCGAAACCGAGTACATCAGCAAGGTTCTGTCGCGGCTGCGGCAGTTCGCGCGGCGATACCAGTTGTGGGTGGGGGTGGTGGCGCATCCGACCAAGCTGCAGAAGGACCAGCGCACCGGCGAGTACCCGGTGCCTACCCCCTACGATATCTCCGGTTCGGCCAACTGGCGGAACAAGGCGGACAACTGCCTGTCGCTGTGGCGGAGTTTCCAGAAGAAAAACAACATCGTGGAAGTGCATATCCATAAGATCAAGCGCAAGGGGATCGGCAAGCTCGGTTTTCAGAAATTCCAGTGGAACCGGGCGAACGGGCAGTACACGCCGGTTCCGGAAGACGGGCCGTACACGGCGGAGGACTGCCCGCCGCCGCGGAGTTACCGGGATGAGTAAAATGTCAGGAAACACGCCGCGCGAAGCCGTGAAGGCGGTGTTGGAACATTTCCGGCGTCATTATGCCGGGGCGGCGGACTGGGCGCTCTATGAGGACGGGAAACGGCAAATTGCGGAATTGATCGGGCCGGGCGATCCGGCGGCTTATGAGGCGGCAGTCGGAGAACTGATCGAAATATTGGAGGTTTGAGCATGAAAGAGAAAAAAGAGTACCGCATGGACGGGCGGCTGTTCGCCAGCCGCGAGGAGATCGATTTCTATTTCTGGTGCGAGGAGGCGAAGGCGGCGGGCATCGTGGCGCGCTGGAGTTATCAGCCGCGCACGTTCGAACTGGCGCCGGCGGTGAAGATCCCGGAGCAGCTGAAGTTGAAAACCAAAGTCAGGACGGTGGAGCGCCATTTGCTGAACGACTGCCGCTATACGCCGGATTTCCTGCTGCTGCCGGGGGAGCGCTGGCACCTGGTCGGCAAGGCGCTCTACGGCACCGGCGGCGGATTCTGGATCGACGTGAAAGGGACGTTCGCGGGGCAGTACAACGACGGCGTGAAGTTCTCGCTGCTGCAGAAATGGACTTACGACAAATGGCACGTTTACGTAAACAAGGTCGTTCCGGTCCATTTTTTCGAGGCGACTTTCGTGCCGCGCCGGGCGCTGTCGGGACGGAACGGACGGCCGCGGACCTGTTACCTTGCCTGCCGGACGCTCGCCGAATTGCTGAACACATCCCCCACATTGTTATAACCGAAAGGAGAATCCGATGGCCAGATACACACAGAAGAACAGCAAGCAGAGTTTTCAGCATCTGCAGGCGCTGATCGACCGGTTCGGTTTCATTGAACTGAACGGACGGCGGTACAGCGTCGTTGCGCTGGCGGCGCTGGCGCTGGCGCTGAAAGGTGACCCGGAGCGGATCTGCCACCGCGTCAGCCGCGGCTACCGCCACAACAGCCGGAAGCTCAACCGGCAGGTCTGACCGGTCAGCCCGGTTGCAGCACATTAAGAAAATTCAACGAAAAAACAGGAAAACACAAATGAATTATCAGGAGTTCATCAAATCAAAAATCGCAGTGGCGCCGCAGGGAGGTTTCGAGGTGGCACCGGAACAGCTTCCGGAGATTCTGAAGCCTCATCAGCGCGATATTGTGCGCTGGGCGCTGCGGGGTGGGCAGCGGGCGGTGTTTGCCTCGTTCGGACTCGGCAAAACCGCGATACAGCTCGCCATCATGAAACTGATCGTCGAACGGCAGCTCCGTCAGAATGAAGGCAAGCCGCCGAAACCGACGCTGATCATTGCGCCGCTCGGCGTGAAACAGGAGTTCACGCGGGACGCCCGCGAATTTTTCCAGCTGGAACTGCATTATATCCGCACGGATTCCGAATTGCGGGAAAACGGCTTCCCGCCTTTCTGCATCACCAATTATGAACGGGTCCGGGACGGGCAGCTCAAGCCGGAAAACTTCATTGCGGTATCGCTGGATGAGGCGAGCATTCTGCGCGGCTTCGGAACCAAGACGTATCAGGAGTTTCTGCCGCTCTGCTCCAAGGTGAAATACAAATTCGTAGCGACCGCCACTCCGAGTCCGAATGAACTCAAGGAGCTGATCCATTACGCCGGTTTTCTCGGTGTGATGGATACAGGGGAAGCATTGACCCGCTTCTTTCAGCGCAACTCCGAGAAAGCCGGTGACCTGACTCTCTATCCGCACAAGGAACGGGAGTTCTGGATGTGGGTGGCCAGCTGGGCGGTGTTCCTGAACCGGCCGTCTGATCTCGGATATTCCGACGAAGGATACGACCTGCCCCCGCTGCGCGTCGAATGGCACTGCGTCGACATCGATCATCTGGCCAAAGTGAAGATCGACCGCGACGGGCAGCAGGAATTTTTTCACGACGCCGCCCGCAGCCTTCCGGACGCCGCCCGCGAAAAACGCGAAACGATCAATCTGCGCGTCGGAAAGATGTGCGAAATCGTCAACGCGGCGCCGGAACGGCATTTCCTGCTGTGGCATCATCTGGAGGATGAACGCCGGGCGATTTCGGCGGCATTGCCGGAAGCGGCGGCCGTTTACGGAGAACAGGAGATCGAAACGCGCGAGCGTACCGTGATCGATTTCAGCGACGGGAAAATCCGTCTGCTCGCAACCAAGCCGGAATTGTCCGGATCCGGATGCAACTTTCAGCGCCATTGCTCCGACGCGATCTTCGTCGGCATCAACTACCAGTTCAATGATTTCATCCAGGCGGTCCACCGCATCCACCGTTTTCTGCAGCGCAACCCGGTCACGATACACATCATCTACGCCGACAGCGAGGCGGAAATCAAGGCCACGCTGCTGCGGAAGTGGAAAATGCACGATGAACTCGCCGCAACGATGGCCGGAATCATCCGCAAATACGGACTGAGCGCCGATGCGATCCGCTCCGGAATGCGGCGCTCCCTCGGCTGCGAGCGCCGCGAGGTGCACGGTACGCATTTTTCGGCAGTGTGCCGGGATTGTGTGGAGGAAACCGCGGAGATGGCGGAAAATTCCATCGATCTGATTCACACCTCGATCCCGTTTTCAAACCACTATGAATACAGCCCGAGCTACAACGACTTCGGGCACAACCTGGACAACGCGCACTTTTTCAGGCAGATGGACTATCTGACCCCGGAACTGCTGCGGGTGTTGAAGCCGGGACGGGTGGCGGCGGTTCATGTGAAAGACCGCATCCTCTTCGGCAGCGTCACCGGCGCCGGAATGCCGACGGTTGACCCGTTTTCAGATGAAACGGTCGCGCATTTCCGGAAGCACGGGTTTCAATTCTTCGGCCGGATCACCATCGAAACCGATGTGGTCCGTGAAAACAACCAGACCTACCGGCTCGGATGGTCGGAGTGCTGCAAGGACGGAACCAAAATGGGTGTCGGTTGTCCGGAGTATCTGCTGCTTTTCCGGAAGCTGCCGACCGACCACACCAAAGGCTATGCCGATTTGCCGGTACGTCATACCAAACAGGAATACAGCCGGGGGCGCTGGCAGATCGACGCCCGTGCGAAGTGGAACAGTTCCGGCAACCGGCTGCTGACCGCCGAAGAACTCGAAAATTACAGCCTGGAGGAGGTCAATCATCTCTTCCGCGAACGGGCCGCCGTGACGGTCTACGACTACGACGCTCATCTGGAAGCAGCCGGAGCGATGGAAAAGCGCGGCAGACTTCCCGCGACTTTCGAAACGTTCCGGGTTCCGGCACGGTCGCCGTGGGTGTGGGACGATGTGGTCCGGATGCGGACGCTGAACGGCGAGCAGACCCGGAAAAATCTGGAAAAGCATATCTGTCCGTTGCAATTCGATATCGTCGAACGGGTGATCGAGCGGTGGAGCAATCCCGGAGAAACGGTCTACGATCCGTTCGGCGGGATTATGACGGTTCCGTTTTGCGCCGTGAAATCAGGACGTTTCGGAATCGGCGTGGAGCTCAATGCCGGATACTGGCATGACGGAATCAAATATCTGACCGCAGCCGAGGCGGAGATGGAGGCCCCGACCTTGTTTGACTTCATCGGAAATGACAAAGACCCGGGAAAAGCTGACTGACGGCGGGTCGGGAGTGGAAAATGAGCTGTTGCAAAAAATGCAACAGTTGAAGGAGGATTTGAGATGAGCAAAAAATTGAAGCCCTGCCCGTTCTGCGGAAAAAAAGCCTCTATTCAGGATTGCAGTTATTCTGGAAAAATTCCTGCATGGTGTGTCGTGTGCGATAATCCAAAGTGCTTTGCATATACTGAGGCATTTAAAACCAAAAAGGAAGCAGTTGAGCGCTGGAACAACCGCCCAGCCGAGGAAGCGTTGCAAAAGAGGATCGCGGAGCTGGAAGCCGAGCGCGACCGGCTCCGGGAGGCACTGAAAGAAGTTCTGAACTGTGAAGTTGTAACGGACACTGGAGATTATTCTAAAGGCGGTACTGGATTCGATTGTAATGAAGTAAAAGAAATTATACGCGGGGCGCTGGCGAAATGAGATCGAAGATGAAATCGAAGCGAGCAAGGGACTGACGATGAAACGGAAAACAATCAAGTTCAGCGGGAATTACCCGAAGCTGCACGGCCAGACATCGGCAGAACTGATCGCTGTGCGCGATATCCGGATCGACCGGGACACTCCGGCGGAGTTACTGGCCTATGATACGACGAAATCGGACGGCAGCCGGTATGAACTCAAGACCGGGAACTATCTGCAACTGATTTTCGTCGGCAATCTCGGAATCCCGTTCTGCACGATCCGCAGCGCAGGGTCGGATGGCAAGCGGGATTATTACGTACTCAGTATCGGAGAAATTTTCAATATCGAAGTGAAGGGGATCGGCGATGTTCGGTAGGCATTATCACAAGATCAGTTTAAATACCAGCTTGCAAAGCGGGGTGTGCAAAGTTCTGGAAGCAATTGAATTTCTTCAGAAAAACGGTGAAACGGTTATCGCAATCAAAATCGACCACGAAGATAACAGATGCTTCGGCAATGACTTCATCGCCAGAATTGTGACGGTCAGGAAGGGCAAAAATGAATAAGGGAATGTTCCTGTTTCTGCTCGGCATCCGGGCGGAGCTTCGTAAAGAGGCTGATGTCTGGATCGAGTTCGGTATCGACATTGATTCCAAACGAACCGCCGCGCTGTGGAATATCTGTGATCAGATTGTGAAACAGTGCGAAAAGGAACTGGAGCTGCCGGTGTTTCAGTTCAACCTGACTACTCTCTCGTGGGCGTTGGAAGCTCTCGACGAAGGCAAGGCATTCGAGTGGACAGAAAATGGCATCAAGCGTTCCGGCAAAAATTTCGAGGATCTGTGGAATCTGATCCAGGAGGAAATGAATGAAGCGGAGGAACAGGAGGGCTAAAGCAATGAGCAGCATTCTGGACCATTGCGCGGAGATCGAGGCGGAGGAGGCGCGGAAGCGGGTGGTGACCGCAGAAGCGGAAAACGGGCATAACCCAGCCGGCATCAACGATGTTCAGGCGGTGACCGGAACGAAAGGCGGTTAAGAACACGGACAAGCACGGACAAGCACGGACGGAGCACGGAAGTAGAAGCGGGGGGCGGAGGACGAGAGGAAGTCGACCTGCTTCTGTATCGACCGTGAATGTCCGTGAAATGTCCGTACGGGCATGATTGTTGACAAATCAGCTCCGGTGTTCAAAAACATCGGAGCTTTTTTTATGGCCGGAGCCGGGAGAAAATCGAAATATGACGAGTTCGTCGCGCCGCATCTCGCGCGGATCGAACACCTCTGCCGCATGGGGGCGACCGAGGCCGAAATCTGCGGAAAGCTCGGCGTGGCGGTTTCCAGCTTCAACCTCTACAAGCATGAGCACCCGGAATTGTCGGAAGCCTTAAAACGTGGCAAGGTCGTCGCCGACGACGCGGTCGAAGCGGCGCTGTACCGGCGCGCGGTCGGTTACACCTATGACGAGGTCAAGGTCAACAGCTATGTGGACAACAGTCAGAATCAGCGGCAGTTCCGGACCGTCACCACCAAAGAGGTGCCCCCGGACGTGACCGCGGCGATCTTCTGGCTCAAAAACCGCCGCCCGGAGAAGTGGCGCGACCGGCACGAGTTCGGCTTCGAGGGCAATATTCCAGTCAGACTCATCGAGGAGGAAAAGAACCTGTGAGCGAATCGACTTTCATTTTCAACAGCCGCCATCCGGAGTATGTCGCCCATGCGGAGGCGTGGCGCCGGGCGCGGGATGCGTATTCCGGCGGCACGGAGTACATCCATCAGGCGCTGATCCGGCACGTATCCGAAATCCCGCTGGAGTTCGAGGAGCGGCAGCGGCGGGCGTATTACTTCAACTACCCCCGGAACATCGCGCAGCGGATCACCCAGTATGCGCTGGCGGTCGATCCGGTCCGCACCGGCGCAAACGCGGAACTGGTGGAGGATTTCTCCCGCTCCGGGCTGCGGGCCAATGAGGTGATGCGGCAGGCTTCGACGCTGCTGAACATCTACGGGCGGGCGTGGCTGTTCTGCGGCGCGCCGGCGTTCGAGGGGGCGGTCGACCGGGAACGGGCGGAGCGGGAGCGGCTGCGGCCCTACTGCGTCGCGCTTTCGCCGCTTTCGGTCAAGGATTGGGCCTACGGGGACGACCGGCGGCTGCTGTGGGCGAAAATCGAAGAGCTGCACACTTACGACAGCGATCCGGCGGTGCTGCGCCAGACGGTCCGGCGGGTGCGGCTGTGGACCCGCGACCGGTGGGAGCTGTACGACCCGCTGACTTCCGAAATCACCGGCGGGGCGAATCCGACCGGGGTGGTGCCGCTGGTCGAACTGATCGAGCCGGACGGCTTCGGCATCGAGGCGAACCACTGGTTCGAGGATGTGGTGCGGATCAGCGACGCGATCCTGAACAACGAATCCGAAGCGCAGATGAACGTCGTCAAGCAGATGTTCGGGATGCTGGTGGTATCGGAGAACTTCCAGCGCGGCGCCGCCAAAGCAATGCCGGACGGGAAGAAAACCGGGAGCGACAGCTTTTCGGCGGTGGTGGCGCGGTCGGCGGCGCTGGTCGAATCCCCGGAGGAAAAGGGCATCAGCCGGTATATTTCGCCCTCCGGCGTGGAAACGTCGACCATCCGCACCGAAAACGCCAACCTGAAACAGGAGCTTTACGACGTGGTCGGGCTGGCAATCCAGAGCCGCAGCAAGGAGGCGCAGACCGCCGAATCGAAGGCGTGGGACTTCCAGAACGTCACGCAGTTCCTGGTCAACCGGGCCGACCTGCTCGAACAGGCGGAGCTGCGGGCGTGGGAGATCATGAACCGCTGGGACGGTTCCGTGCCGGTGCCGGAGGTGACCTACAACCGCAAGTTCGCGGTGCGCGACCTCGAAAAGAACATCGCCGGGCTGCTTCAGCTTTCCAACGTGCCCGACGCCGGGATCGAATACCGCAAAGCCGCGCTCGGCATCGCCGTGGAGCTGCTGGACGCGATCGGCAGCATCCCCGACGACCGGAAGAAAGCGCTGCTCAAGGAGATCGAGGAAACGCAGCCCGCCCCGGTGCCGGAGCTGGATTTCGGCGGCGTTGACAATGATGACCCGGATAACAAGCAGGAAGGAGATCACGATGAAACTGAGTGAAATCATCAAAAAGGCGCTCAAGGGCGAGGAACTGAACGCGCTGGAAAAGGCGGAGCTGGAGAGGTTCGACCCGGACGCGCTGACGCAGCGGGCCGCCGACGCGGAAAACCAGCTCAAGGAGGCGCGCGAAAAGCTCGACGCCGCCGAACAGGACAAGATGACCGAAGCCGAGAAGTTCAAGAAGCGCGCCGAACAGGCCGAAGCGAAGCTCAAGACCTCCGAGGAGGCCCGCCGCACCGCCGAAGCCGACCGCGACGAAGCGAAACGGCAGCACGCCGCGCTGGTGCGGAGCAACCGGATCGCCGAACTGGCCGCGAAGCACAAGTGCGAAGATGCGGAGTATCTGGATTTCCTCGCCGAAAAACGCGGCGTCGACATCAACGACGACGCGAAAGCGGGCGAGTTCATCGAGGCGCTGAAAAAGGAGGCCCCGAAGTATTTCGCCGCCGACGTAAAGCCGGGCGCGGGCGCTCCGCCGCCGCAGCCGCAGCAGGAGAAGCCGCAGCCGGGCGACCGGATCGGTTCGATCATCGAGAGTTTGAACAACGCACCTGAAATTCAACCTGAAATTCAATAAAAAGGAGAGTTCCCCATGTTGTACACCTACAGTTTCCAGAACAAGAAACGCGACCTGTCGGACGTGCTGTCCACCGTGGTCAAGGACGAACCGCGTTTCATTTCCAACTTCCGCAACCTCGGCGTCGCAACCCAGCAGAAGCACGAGTGGCTGGAGGATCAGATCGCGGGCCGCAGCATCGTCGCGACCGCGGTTTCCGCGCTGGCCTGCACCGTCAGCGCCGCCGACGCGGCCAAGGTCAGGACCGGGACGCTGCTGACCGTGAAGGACGATCCGGCGCTGTTCCGGGTCGTGTCGGTCAGCGGCAGTGTCGTGACCGTCGAGCTGGCCGCCGCGAACGGTTCCGCCACGACCACGCCGAAGGTCAACGACGTGCTGAACATCGTTTCGACCCCGATGCCGGAGGGCACCGACAACGGCGACGGCGAGGAGGATTACCACTTCACCGACAAGGACTACAACTTCTGCCAGATCTTCCGCAAGGAGATCGTGCTGACCGGTTCGGCGCTGGCGATCGGAGTGTACGGCAACGTCGACAACCAGCTCAACCGCCAGACCGCCTTCGCGCTCGGCGAACTGACCCGCGACCTGAACCGGGTGGTGCTGTTCGGCCGCCGGGTCGAGCCGACCGCCGCCGCGAAGGGCGAAGCGGGCGGGCTGTACTGCTTCGGGACGCAGCCGGGCGGGCTGCTGGTCGATGCGTCCGGGGCGGCGTTCGACAGCTATGTGGTCAACGACGGCGCGCAGGCGGTGATGGGCGCGGGCGGCGATCCGCAGCAGATCCTCTGTTCGCCGGGACAGGCGCGCGTGCTTTCCAACGAGTTCAAGGACCGGCTGCAGGTTCTGCGCGCCGACGACCGGCGCGGCGCTTACGTCGCGGTCCTGATCAACGAAGTCAACGGGCGCGGCATGACGATCATGGCCGACCCGGATGTGCCGGACACCGAAGCGTGGGTGCTCGACCCGGCCGGATTCGGGATGCGCAGCCTCAAGGGGCGGGCCATCTCCGACCAGGACGCCACCCCGAAGGGCTTCGACGGCGTCCGGCGCGTGGCGCTCGGCGAGCTGACCTTCGTATTCAAGAACGCGAAGCAGCGGCTCTGCCGGATCAAGGGCCTGCAGCCCAGCGCCGCCGCGCTGGCCGGGATCAAGAACAGCCGCGGCACCGTGACCGTCGCCAACACCGAAGCGAATCCGGTGCCGACCAAGGCCGTGACCGAGTAAACCGAAATGGGCGGCGGCGATCACTTCAAAGCCGTCCATTTTTTTATGGAGGGAGAAACGATGGCGAAGATCATTTCGATTCAGCGCACGGGTTCGCGCGGCGTGGCGCAGTTCATCGGGCCGAACGGAGCGGATGCGATCAATTTCGACGCGAAGCTCACCGACGCCGAGGTGCGCCGGCTGATCGAAGCTCGAAAGGGCGGGAAGAATGCTCGACACAAGCAGGGCTGACGAATACTTTGCGCTCCACCTCAGGCGCAGTGAGTGGGAAGCCAAAAGCGAGGACGAACGCGCCGCCGCGCTGAACATGGCCGAACAGGACGTGTCGCTGGAGCTGGGCGGTTCGGAACTCGACTACGGCAATCCGCTCGCGGTGGCGGCGGTGTGCGAACAGGCGCTTTTCCTGCTGGAAAACAGCGCGTCCGGGGCGGCGCAGGTTGTGAACGGGGCGCTGGTTTCCGCCGAAAGCGTGGACGGGGTCGGCAGCCGGACCTACCGGTCGGGGCTGACCGAAGCCGACTTCGCGATCGGCAACCGGGCGCGCCGCTTCATCGAACAGCTCCGGGGCGGCCCCGGAACCGTGAAAATCAACCGAGGATAACCGGCAAGCCGGAAAGGGGGACCGGGGGAAATTCCCCCGGCGGCCAAGAAGGAGGCGCAGCCGACAAACGGCCGTTACCCGGCGGCGGCACTTTGCCGTCCGGCTTTTTTTACACCATGAATCCCATTGCAAAGACACTCGATCAGCACAAGCAGGCCAACCGCTCGATCCAGGCCACGGTCGGCAAAATGGCGGACATCTACCGCGACGCCCGCGAGCGGCTCAACGCCAAACTGCAAAAGCACGTCCTTTCCGGGCGCGACCCGCTTGAAGGCAAGCAGCTCGTGAAGCTGATCGAAGACCTTTCCAACGCCTACGGCAAGCTCGAAGAAGCGTTCCGTAAGGAGTTCGACCGGGCGATCCCCTACGTCGCGGAGGGATATTACTTCGACGCGCTCAAAGACCTCGGCAAAACGGTTCTCGGCAAGCCGGACACCGCGAAAATCGACCTGATGAAGCGCGACGCGTTCGCCCATGTGGCCGGGATGACGCAGAACATGCTCAAAACCGACGTCGCTTTCATCCGCCAGGCTTCGGCGGAGGTGTTCCGGGTGGCTTCCGCAACCGGCATCACCCGCGAGGAGGCGACGCAGGCGCTGCTTGCGAAGATTCTCGGCCGCCCGGAGGGATTCCGGTTCGTCGACGCGGGCGGGCGCACCTGGAGCAATCAGGCGTACTGCGAAATGCTTTCGCGCACGGTGCTGCTGAACGCCGGGCGGCAGACCTATTTCGACACCTGCGCGGAAAACGGCGAGGACGTGGTCAGGGTGACGGTCAGCGGCAACCCGTGCCCGGCCTGCGCGGTGTGGGAAAACCGGCTGCTGTCGATTTCGGGGGCGACCAAAGGGCTGCCGACCGTCGAACAGGCGACGGCGGCGGGGCTGTGTCATCCGAACTGCACCCACAGCTTCGTCGCGGTCGGAGAGTTCGCGCGCTCGGAGGACTTCACCGAGGACGGCCGCCCGAAAACCGGCGTGAACTCCCCCGGCAAGGAGGAGAAGAACGACCCGGAAGCGTGGAAAAAGTACCGGCAAGGCCCCGCCAAGCCCGCCGCCGCCAAAACGGCAAAGCCGAAGCCCGCGAAACCCGCCGCGAAGCCTGCCGCGAAACCCGCCCCGGCAGCAGAGCCTTCCAAACCGCCGGAACCGCCGCCGGCCGAACAGCCGGAGCTTCCGCTCGAACCGCCCGAACCTTCCCCGGCGGTCCGTAAGGAGACGCCGGAGGAACACCGCGCCCGGCGTCAAGCCCAATGGGAAGCAGCTTACGACAAGCGGCGCGACGCCTGGCGCCAGTCGATTATCGATGCCGGAGGCTCGAAAGAGGTTGCCGGTGAACTGGCGGATGCCTACACTCCGGAAATGGCCAAGCTCGGCAAACCGCCGAAGATTGTTTTTGAAAAAGGGGGAGCCTTCCTCCGCCCGAAGAACGGCAAGATGAAGTCTTACGAGATCCATCTTGATCCGGATGCTTCAAGTTGGGACGGGCACCCGCTGACGGCGCGGCATGAGTTCGGCCATTGGATCGATCATCACACCCGGCTGCGCGATCAAGGCAAAATCGACGACTTCAATGCCGCAGCGGCAGCGGATTGGAAGGAGCTCAAGAAAAAGGCCAACGGCAATCTGAAGATTTATAAGGAAAACTTATACCTGAATCCGTGAAATTTTGTCCATGTGTTTTTCATGCGGATCCAAACGTTGTTTTTTTGCCGGATTTTCCGGTGTT
>ENA-UEQM01000121-UEQM01000121.1-human-gut-metagenome-genome-assembly--contig:-NODE-121-length-53090-cov-177.242224_pt1 | contig 53090 bp, 48 predicted proteins | sample MGYA00242948_ERZ507948 | MGnify/ENA primary metagenome ERZ507948 (study PRJEB26167, sample SAMN06115440) | human gut metagenome | host: Homo sapiens | place: China:Hubei | collected 2015-07-28... | reverse complement strand
CCTTGAACCTATCGGAATGGTAATCCATATAGTTGCGGTAAAAGAGAAACGTAGCGTTTCGGGCTTTTGCCACATACGCATCCCATTGCTGGCGGTATTCGGGAGTGTATTTGATGATTTCAAACATGATGTCTTGCGTATTTGAGGAGTTTCTCAAACATGATGTCTTGCATATTTGAGAAACTCGTCGTAATCATAGATATAATCAGCTTCTTTGTACAATTCCGAAGCCAGGACCAGACAGACCGAACCGGCTGAGAAGTTTTCCAGCGTTCGCCAGATGCCTGTGTTGACGAGTAGTCCCTGGTCGGGGCGGTTGAGAAGATAGGATTGCTTCCGGTTTCCATCATCCAGCGTAACCGTGAAGGAACCGCTGGCAGCGATGATTACTTCCAGGCATTCCTTGTGGGCGTGACCTCCGCGGGCAGCACCTGCCGGAATCTCGTAAGTCCAGTAGGTGCGCCTGATGTGAAAGGGCACATCCTTGAAATCCTCTACATTCGTAGCCTGGAAGTCTTCGGATTGATGCGTGTTCTGGAAACGGATGATTTTTCCTATTTCTTTCATGAATCTTATTTCTTCATATATGGGTCGGTGCCCAGGACGGTCTTTGCCAGGCGCTTTGCCTTGTCGCGGAGCGCATTCAGGTCATCGCCCTTCTCGCCGTAGCAGAGAACGACACCCATGCGGCGACCTACGTGAGCCTCAGGCTTTCCGAAGATGCGGATGCGGGTGTGGTCTTCCTTCAAGGCATCAAGCATGTTGTAGTTCAATGGCTCTGTGCTTTCCTCTGGAGAGAGGATGACGGCAGAACAGCCGATGTGCTCCAGATGGATTCCGGCGATAGGCAAGCCCATCACGGCACGGAAGTGGAGCTCAAACTCGCTCAGGTTGGTAGTGTGACCGAGGGTAACCATACCTGTATCGTGTGGACGAGGACTCAACTCCGAGAAAATTACCTCACCCTGCTTGCTCAGGAAGAACTCTACGCCCCAGAGACCAGCACCGGTCAGCGCCTTGGTTACTTCGCCGGCAATATGTTCAGCCTTCTTCAAAGCCTCCTCTGGAAGCTGGAATGGCTGCCAGCTCTCACGGTAGTCGCCGCCCTTCTGTACGTGTCCGATAGGTGGGCAAAAGAGGGTAGGACCATCCTTCTGGGTTACGGTGAGGAGAGTGAACTCTGAATCGAAGTCGATGAATTCCTCGATGATCACTTCCTTCACGTCGCCGCGGCCTTCCTCCATCGCCTCCTTGTAAGCCTCCACCAGCTCATCGTCGTTGTGAACATAGCTCTGTCCATGACCGCTGGAACTCATCAGTGGCTTTACTACGCATGGGAAACCAATCTCATCGGCAGCGTTCTTGAACTCCTCGAAAGTCTTTGCATAGAAATACTTGGCTGTGCGCAGACCCAGTTCCTTGGCAGCCAGGTCGCGGATGGCACGGCGGTTCATGGTGTAGTTCACGGCACGTGCCGAAGGTACAATCTGAATGCCCTCCTTCTCGAAGTCGAAGAGGCGCTCTGTGCGGATAGCTTCAATCTCAGGCACGATGATGTCTGGGTGATGTTTCTCAACCACTGCGGTCAATGCGTCGCCATCGAGCATTGAGAACACTTCTCGCTCGTCGGCTACCTGCATGGCTGGTGCATTGTCATACTTGTCGCAAGCGATGACGTACTGTCCTGCTCGCTTTGCGGCGATGGTAAACTCCTTGCCCAGTTCGCCTGAGCCCAAAAGCATAATCTTCTTCATTTATATGATGTTTAATATTTTATGTCCCTAAAATAATCACTAATCACTAATCATTAATCTCTAAGTCCGAATTTCTTTCTGATAAATTCTGCGATAAACTTCTCAGTCTCCTCGATTCCCAGATGGCTGCTGTTGATGCAGAGGTCGTAGCTCTCGCTGTGTCCCCACTTCTTGCCGGTATAGTAATCGTAGTAAGAGGCGCGCTGCTCCTCATGGCTTTCGATAAACTTGCGGGCGGAGGCTCTGTCGATGTCCTTTCGCTTGCACACTGCCTTGATGCGGTCGTCGATGTTGGCGGTGATGAAGATGTTGATTACATTCTTGTAGTCACGCAGCACATAGTCGGCGGTTCTGCCCACAAACACGCAGTTGCCCTCATCGGCAGCCTTTCTGATGGCGTCGCTCTGGAACTTGTACAGACCTTCCTGCGAGAAGTCGTTGTGATAGAAATTGTTATCGCTCAGGAAAGGCAGATGTGTGTGGAAGAGAGACTTGAAGAATCCCTTCTGCTCATCGTTCTGCTCGAAGAATTTCTCCGAAAAACCGCTCTCCTTGGCGGCAAGGTTGAGCAGTTCCCGGTCGTAGCATTTGCAACCGAAATCCTCCGCCAGCTTCTCGGCGATGATATGGCCGCCGCTACCTATCTGGCGACCTACGTTTATGATAATCTTGGTCATAAGCTTAAAATTTTAGCTGTTAACTGTTAACTGTTAACTTTCATGTTTTCTTTATGTTGTCTTTTCAACTTGTTCATGTACCACGACATCACGATTGCGGCGATGACTGCGGCTGAGAAATCGGAGATAGGCATACTGTACCATACGCCGTCAATATCCCATATCATCGGCAGGAACCCCAGGAGCGGCAGGAGGATGAGCAACTGTCTCGACAGGGAGAGGAAGATGCTGATCTTCACCTTTCCGATACACTGGAAGAAGTTCGTGATGACCATCTGGAAACCGATGATCGGGAAGCAGAACATCACCACTCTGATAGCCTTGATGCCCAGGTCTATCAGCTGCTTATCGGTAGTAAACATTCTCGCGCAGTAGTAAGGCAGGAACATCGCTATCAGCCATCCCGTCACCATGATGGCAGTGGCAGCAATGATGCTCAGGTTTAATACACGCATCAGTCGGTCCAGCTTCTGTGCGCCGTAGTTGTATCCGGCGATAGGCTGCATTCCCTGGTTGACACCTAACACGAACATGATGAACACCATCGTAATACCGTTGGCTATTCCGTAGGCACCCACGGAAAGGTCGCCTCCGAAACGCACCAGCTGGTTGTTGATGAAGATGACGATGATGCAGGCGCACACGTTCATCAGGAACGGCGAAATGCCGATGGCGAGGATGTTATCTACGAGTTTCCTCTTCAGTTTGTAGATTCCTTTCTTGAAGTGGAGCAGCTCGCTCTTGTTGCTGAAGAGCTTGAACTGCCACATCAGCGCCATCAGCTGCGATAGGATGGTGGCGATGGCGGCACCCTGTATTCCCCATTTGAAGACGAGGATGAAGAGGGCATCCAGTATCACGTTCATCACCACCGTGAAGATGGTGGCGTACATTGCCTGCTTGGGCTTGCTCGCTGCTCGGAGCAGGGCGTTCATGCCGAAATACATGTGGCTCACCACATTGCCCAGCAGGATGATGACCATATACTCATGGGCATAGACGAGTGTCTGGTCGCTGGCTCCGAAGAATCTCAGGATAGGGTCGAGGAAGAGCAGACAGATGATGCTCAGTCCGATACCGATGATGAGATTCAGAGAAATCGTGTTGCCCAGAATGTTCTGCGCTGTGGCATAATCCTTTTGTCCCAACTTCACGCTGATGGCTGTGGACGCTCCTATGCCAACACCGGCTCCGAAAGCGGTGGTGAGGTTCATGAAGGGGAAGGTGATGGCGAGACCCGAGATGGCCATGGCTCCCACACCCTGACCGATGAATACGCGGTCAACAATGTTGTAGAGCGAAGAGGCGGTCATCGCAATCATCGCTGGCAGGGCATACTGAACCAGCAGCTTGCCCACAGGCTTCGTACCTAATTCTAATGTCGCTTGTTTATTTTCCATTTATATCTGTTTTTTCCTCATAGCCGCTCGCTCAGCTTCTTTCAGAAAGCAGCAGTGGCGGCTACTTGTCTGCAAAAGTACAAAAAATATCTGATACCTTATTATATATATAAGAAAAACTTGCATTTCCTGATAAAAACTTCCCTTTTCTTTTGGCATTCTCGTACAAAAACTGTACTTTTGCAGCTTAGTATAAACAATAACAATCTGATTGGGCAACAGCAGTCAGACGAGAATGTAACAATATAACAATCGTACTACCGATAAATGATGAAAAGATATTTGATGCTTTATGCATTTATTCTGTCCACCTTGACATTGTTGGCTCGCGATGGCAAGGTAACTGGCTTTCTGGAGGCCGATATGGTGTCTTTCCCTGGTGGAAAATGCCAGATGTATCGTCTTTACCTCAAGGATAAAGACCTCGACCATACGCCTTTTTCGGTGAACCGCCCTTCGGAGTTCCTCTCCCAGCGCTCCATCGACCGACGTAAGCGTCAGGGTATTCCCGTAGATCTGACCGACCTTCCCGTGGCTCCGGCTTACGAAAAGCAGGTGGCTGAGGCAGGCATCGAGATTGTGGGGAAGAGCAAGTGGAACAATACGCTGCTCATCCGCATCCATAAGGACAAGGAGCTTCGCAAGCTGGAAGGCCTGAAATTCATCACCAAGAGGAAGAAGGTGTTCCAGGCTCCCGATTCCGTAAGTCAGAGAATGCGCTCGAATGTGCGCAAAGGACTGAACGAGTGGAGTTCCGGCAATGGAGTGTATGGCGCAGCAGATGCTCAGCTGAAGTCGCTGAACGGCAAAAGGCTTCACGAAAATGGCTATAGAGGCAAGGGAATGATGATAGCCGTATTCGACGGCGGATTCATGAATGTGGATAAGATTCCTGCCCTGCACAACATCAAGCTGGCGGGGGTGAAGGATTTCGTGGTTCCTGAATCCAAGAATGTCTTTGGAGAGATGGAACATGGCACGATGGTGCTCTCTACGATGGCTGCCAATGCGCCCGACTTCTATGTGGGTGTGGCTCCTGAGGCGCAGTATCTGCTGATAAGATGCGAGGATGAACGCACCGAGAGCCTTGCTGAGGAGGATTACTGGGCAAGTGCAGCGGAATATGCTGACAGCTGTGGCGTGGACATCATCAATTCTTCGCTCGGCTATCATGGCTTCGATGATTCTTCGATGGATCATCACTATTATGAGCAGGATGGCAACACCGCCCTCATCTCCCGAACCGCATCGATGTGTGCCGACAAGGGAATCGTATGCGTGAACTCTGCCGGAAACGACGGTATGGGTTCCTGGAAGAAAATCAATTTCCCTGCCGATGCCACGGATATCCTCACGGTGGGAAGCATCAACGAACATGGCATGAATGCTGCCTTCAGTGCCGTAGGACCTACGGCGGATGGCAGAATCAAGCCTGATGTGATGGCCTTCGGAAGTCCTACCTGCGTGATTACGGGCAGGGGAAGCATCATCAATGATAATGGAACTTCGTTTTCCTCTCCGCTGGTAGCGGGTATGGTGGCTTGCCTCTGGCAGGCGCTGCCTGGCAAGACTGCCAAGCAGATCATCAAGCTCGTAAAACTGGCAGGCGATAACCAGCAGCATCCCGACAATGTCTTCGGATATGGTGTGCCGGACTTCTGGAAAGCTTATCAGACGGGAAAAGCGATTAAGTAAAGTAATGATAAAAAATCTATGTCCAATATGAAACGTTTAACTGTGACGCTCTTTGAACTCAATTCCATGGTGAGCGAAGTCATTTCGATGTCCTTACCCGACAGCTATTGGGTGGAAGCTGAACTCTCGGAGGCTCGCGAGGGCTATGGCGGCCACTGCTATCTGGAACTGATTCAGAAGGATGAACGCTCCAATACGCCGATAGCCAAGGCTCATGCCAACTGCTGGCGCAACCGCTGGATGCTCATCAAGCCGAATTTCGAGCGAGTGACGGGGCAGCGCATTCATACCGGCATGAAGGTGCTGCTCAAGGTGCACGCCCAGTTCCATGAGAACTATGGTTTCTCTTGGATTGTAGATGACATCGACCCCAACTATACGATGGGTGATATGGCGCGCAAGCGCTTGGAAATCATCAATACGCTGAAGGCTGAGGGCGTCTTCGAGCTGCAGAAGGAGCTGGTGCTCCCGATGTTCTGCCAGCGCATCGCCGTGATTTCGAGTGCCACGGCAGCCGGATATGGCGATTTCTGCAATCAGCTTGCCGATAATGATTACGGCTTGCAGTTCACCACCCGCCTCTTTCCTGCCACGATGCAGGGCGAGGGAGTGGAGCAGAGCATCATCGCTGCCCTGGACAGCATCAATGCCGAATATGAGGAGTTTGACTGCGTAGTCATTATCCGTGGCGGTGGTGCTACCAGCGACCTTTCCGGTTTCGACACCCTGGCGCTTGCCGAGAATGTGGCTAACTTCCCGTTGCCTATCATCACGGGTATCGGACACGAGAGGGATGAGAGTGTGCTCGATATGATTTCCTTCCAGCGTGTGAAGACACCGACTGCCGCTGCCGCCTTCCTCATCAATCATCTCGCCGAGGTCTATGCCCGGGTGATGGATGCGCAGGAAACCATCGTGCAGAATGTGAAGCACCGGTTGCAGGTGGAGAAGATGAGGATCGAGAGATTGAGCAGCACCATCCCCGTACAGTTCTCGCTGGTGAAGACGAAGCAGGGGGCGTATCTCGACCGTCTGATGACTCGCATTACGACGAATCTGCAGTCGAAGGTTTCGAATGCCCAGCGCCGTTTAGAGATTCTCTCGCAGAATATCCAGCCGGTACTGGAAAGAAAAATGCTCAATGAGAATCATCGACTGCAGCTTCTCCAGCAGCGCATCCAGGCGCAGGATCCGGATCTGCTGCTGAAGCGTGGCTACAGCATCACGCTGAAAGATGGCAAGAGCATCCGTTCTGCCTCGCAGCTGAAGGCTGGCGACATCATCGAAACGAGATTCGCCGAAGGCAATATTAAATCGGAAGTGAAATAATTCCCCACACGCCCTGAGGCAATAGGAATTTCCCATACGCCCTGAAAGGGCAGAAGCTCCTAGCCCAGGGCAACGCCCTGGGTAATAAAGGATGCAAACCTGTCGCCCTGAAAGGGCAGAAGCTTTAAAATATCCACTGTTAACTGTTAACTCTGTTAACTCCAAAAACAATAAAAATATGGCAAAAGAAGAAATGAAATACGAGCAAGCTGTAAGAGAGCTTGAGCAGATTGTAGAAAGAATGGAGAATGATGAACTGGATATTGATCAGCTCTCCGAGCAGTTGAAGCGTGCCAAAACCTTGGTAAAGCTCTGCAAGGACAAGCTCACCAAGACCGATGAGGAAATCAAAAAGCTCCTCAGTGAGGATTGATTCCTTCTGTTTCAGCCACCCCTGTTTCGGCGGATTTGCAATCCGCCGCCGTATGGGTAACTATTTCGGATTTGCAATCCGCTTCAAGGAACGGCGCAAGAACGAAAAAGTACCCATAAAATGGTAAAATAATGCCTCAAAACGGCAGAAATACGTAAAATAATAACGTTTCTACTAAATTTATCGCAAAATAGTTGCAGATTAATAGAATATTTTGTACTTTTGCATTCAAAATATTAGTAGAACATTAAAAAATAAGATGTTATGAAAGACTTAGATTGGTCTAATTTGTCATTTGGCTATCGCCAGACTGACTACAATGTTCGCTGTTACTATCGCGACGGCAAATGGGGCGAAATAGAAGTTTGCTCTGATGAGTATTTGAAATTGCACATGGCTGCAACCTGTCTGCACTATGGTCAGGAGGCTTTCGAGGGTCTGAAGGCTTATCGTTGCCCAGACGGCAAGGTGCGCGTGTTCCGTATGGACGAGAATGCTGCCCGCCTGCAGAGCACATGCCGTGGTATCCTGATGCCAGAGGTGCCAACAGAGTTGTTCGAGGAGATGGTGAAGAAGGTGGTCCGCCTCAACCAGGAGTGGATTCCTACCTACGAGAGTGGTGCTACGCTCTATATCCGTCCTTTGCTCATCGGTACAAGTCCTCAGGTGGGTGTGCATCCTTCTAAGGAGTATTGCTTCTTGATTTTCGTAACCCCAGTGGGTCCATACTTCAAGGGTGGATTCTCTACCAACCCATACGTCATCATCCGTGATTTCGACCGCTCTGCTCCTCTCGGAACAGGTATCTATAAGGTAGGTGGTAACTATGCTGCTTCCCTCAGAGCCAACAATATCGCTCACGAGAAGGGTTATGCCTGCGAGTTCTATCTCGACGCCAAGGAGAAGAAATACATGGATGAGTGTGGTGCTGCCAACTTCTTCGGTATCAAGAACAATACATACGTTACTCCTAAGAGTACATCCATCCTCCCATCTATCACCAACAAGAGCTTGATGCAGTTGGCTGAGGATCTCGGTATGAAGGTAGAGCGCCGTCAGATTCCTGAGGATGAGTTGGATACATTCGAGGAGGCTGGTGCTTGCGGTACTGCTGCCGTTATCAGCCCTATCAGCTACATTGATGACCTGGATACAGGCAAGCGCTACAACTTCGGTGAGAAGCCAGGTCCTGTCTCTAAGCATCTGTATGATACCCTCCGTGGTATTCAGTATGGTACTGTAGAGGACAAGCACGGTTGGACAACCGTAGTTATTGAGTAAAAACCAATAAGAGATAATATTAAGTTCAGAGCACTTTGAGGAGTTTTCGCTCCTTGGAGTGCTTTTTTTATGTTTTTCCCTTGGAGTTTCATAAAAATATCGTATCTTTGCCCACAGAAAATATAACTTCTTAAAAGAAAGGAAAGATTATGCAGACAACTATCAACATATCATTGGATGTACCTCAGTCTTATCAGTTGGATACATTGAAGCAGGAGCTGACAGAGTATGCTAAGAAATTAGTGGCTAAAGCTAAGCCTAAGGCAAAGGTTGCAAGAAGGCAATATGCTCATGATGCTTTATGCGGTATTATGAAGACTGATAAGTCGGATAAGGAATTAATAGAGGAGTATCTAAAAGAAAAATTTCAAATTTGACAACGATGAAAGTCTTTTTAGATACTAATATTTTTATCGAATATACCACGTGCCGTAAGCAATTCAGATGGGTACGTGATGTTTTTGATGCTATAGAAGATGAAATTATTTCTGCTGTGGCTTCTGTTGGAGGTATGTACACAAATGCATATCTTGTTACTCTTTATTTTAAAGAGCATGGTATTCATAGGCCTGAGCAGACAGAGAGAGTCAGACAGACGCTTTTAGCGTTTTTGCAGTTGGCTCCTACTGTAGATTGTTCAGCAGAAACAGTTCAAGAAGCTGTCAATGATGAGCGCTTTACCGACATAGAGGATAGCTTCCAGTATCACTGTGCCTTGCAGAATGATTGTGATGTCTTATTGACTATCAATATCAAAGATTACAAGAACGTATTGGGGCAGAGACCCGAAGTCTTGACTCCTGAGGAATTTGTAGAGAAGTATCTCAAATAATATCATAAACAAGAAGCCTCTCGGCATTGCTTTGCCGGGAGGCTTCTTCGGCTCTTACGGCTGGTGGGGGTTAACAGGGTTAACAGTTAACAGTCGATTTTTCGATAGTCCCCCTCGCGTACCTTATTATATAATAATATATATATATATATATACTTCTTTTTATAGATATGGGGTGGAGACCATGCATTTTTCGGCTGTTAACTGTTAACCTGTTAACCCTGCCCATTTTTTAAGCCAACTCTATGCTTCTGGATAGAGAACTCATAGAGTTGGGGGATAAGAAACTATCACTTAGTTTCTTTAACACTTTCCGGGCTTCATAGATGGCAAGGATCGGTCATCTATTAAGCCTCCAGCTTGCCATCTATTAAGCCTCTTTTGTGTCACTTTCATGTCGCTTTCGTGTCGTTTTCGTGTCACTTTCGTGTCGCTTGTTTTATCCTTGTATTTCCCTTTATCTCGTAACCGGGAATACGTAGTATTCTCTATCTACATCGAAATCAAGCACCCACTGGTCAACGATGATATTGTCATCCAGCGCCTTGATTTCTACAGTATGATAGCCGTCGAGCAGGGTTACGTAGAAGCTCTTGAGCGCCTGTCCGCGCCAATGATTCATCTTCCATTCCTTGGAGTTGTAATCCTCCTTCATCTGGCAGATTACCGGTTCTGCACCGTCAATGCTCACGCTTACCCGCATGTTCTTCTCGTATGGCAGATAGCTCGGGATGGTGGCGAGGGTAAATCTCGCATCTCCTATGCTGCTGCTTACGAATCTGTATCTCAGAATGGCTCCCTTTGGCAGCTTCACGGCGTTGTTGCTGTGACCCAGCAATGGCTTCAGCTGGATCTTCTCGGCTGTCTCTCCCTTGGCAGCAGGTGCCTGGAAGGCATTCGTCCAGTCGTATGCATTCTTGGCGGTGATGTTCTTGGTGAATGTCACCAGCGGCTGGAGATCTTGATTTCTGTCGAAGGCATCCTGCATCAGAAGCTTGATATCCTTGGCAGGTAGAGCGCCCGGCAACTGCGGAGCCTGCATTTCTGCCCCATCTGTAGCGATGATGCTGCTCCATTTGCCCTTGCCCAGCTTCAGATAGTAGGCGTTGAGCTGCTTCAGGGTGTTGAAGGCGTTGAGGCTCACGGCAGCCGAAGCCTTGGCTTCATCATCATTCGGGAACAGTCCCGGACGGGCGATGTCTCTGGCTTCCTGTGCCTCCAGCTCCTTTTCGGCGATGAGGGCAGCAGAGAAGATAGGATATTTCACGATTTCGAAGAATCCGTCTCGCTGATCGGCAGGAAGGGTTCTTTCCAGATTGGCAGTCTTGGTCTTCAACAGGTCGTAGGCGTAGAGATAGCGCTCCAGCTCATTGCCGAACTCGCCCGAATGAAACTCTGTATCGCCGTATGGCATTGCCATGAAGGCTGGCTGTCGGATGCTGGTCAGGCGATAGTATTCCTCCATCAGAGGCTTGATTTTCTTGGCTGCCACGTTGCCGAAGAGACTGCTGAGCCAGTTCTGCAGGTAGCTGCTGATGCCTCCCTGCAGCGCCTTGCTGTTCCAGGCGAGATCTGAAATCATGGCAAGCTGCAGCGAAACCAACTTCGGATTGGTTACGTTGGCAATCCATGCACAGTCTTCATCGTTATGCATTTCCGAGCGATGGGATTTCTCCCGGTGCTCCGACTTGGTTTCCAGATAATCCCTGTTGTTCAGCATCTCGAGCACCAGGGCAGGGGAGATAGTCTCCAGCTGCATCTGGTTGCCGGCACAGATCATCTTTACGTTCTCCAGGGTCTTCTTATGCTTTTTCTTGTGTTTCTTGCCGGTGATTTCCGTCACCTTGTAGTTTTCGGCAATGCAGATGTCGAAGCTATCCACCACCGCCTTGTTGTAGGCAGCCTCGTGCTTGCCGTCCACCTGCCAGAGGGTGTTGGCTCTCAGTCGCAGCATCAGTCGCGCCAGCTGACTGTAGTTCTTCTGATTCATCCACTTGCTTCCGTTGAGGGCAAGACCTCTGAATTCAATTCTCGGGATTTCTATCTTCTCCGTTCCCACCTGGGTAGAGAGATTCTGACGTGTCTGCGGCTTCAGGTCGTTCCATCCTGCCATAGGCGAAACGCCAGCCATACGCGAAAGCTCCATGATGGCGTAGGCAGTGCCTCGGGCGTCGCTTCCTATCACGATGATCTTGCCCTTTCGGGTTCCGATATAGAAAGCATCCTTGGCTGTGATGAACTTGTGGAGCGGAGCGCCGAGCTTTTCTACGGCAGAAAACTCCTTGTTGGTGAGCTGGTTGAGCTGGTAAATCTGGATGTTGGCACTGGGTTTCTCCTTCGCCTCGTTGCCGGTTACAGCCTTCATGTCGTTGGAAAACATCCTGAGGGCAATCTTCACTACAGGCGAAGTGGTGGCGTTGATAGAGTAGCTTACCTTGCCCGAAGCATCCGCCCAGTTGATGCTGGTAGCTGCAGTCACATTCTCTTTCTTTTTACTCTTGCTGAAGGTTTCAGCGCCTGCCTGCTGTACGGAAAGACAAGCCAGAGAAAGGGCGAAACCTACTATGATTTTCTTATAATTCATTTTTATTCAGTTTTGTCGTTCTTGAAGGTGGAGGGGGAATCCGAAGTTCCTGATGTCGCTTCATCATCTTCTCCAATCTGCAAAGATACATAAAAGTGTTTAATAACTGAAATTATTTAGTTTTTATTTGCTTATTACATTATTTATTGTTACTTTTGCACCATACAAAAAAATAATTATGACATTATATCCAAAATTAATTGAAGAGGCTCTTGCTACCGTCATCTATCCCGGTACCAAGAAGAACCTTATAGAGAGTGAGATGCTGGCAGATACGCCTAGCATCAATGGTATGAAGGTGAAGGTGGTTCTGCTCTTCCCTAGAGATACCGATCCCTTCCTGAAGAGTACGGTGAAGGCGGCTGAGGCTGCCATCCATTATCATATCTCCAAGGAGGTAGAGGTGGAGATCGTTACTGAGTTCAAGTCGGCTCCTCGTCCTGAAGTAGGAAAAATGCTTCCTCAGGTGAAGAACGTCATCGCTGTAAGCTCTGGTAAGGGTGGAGTAGGTAAGAGTACGGTTTCTGCCAATCTCGCCATTGCGCTTGCCAAGTTGGGTTACAAGGTGGGCTTGCTCGATACAGATATTTTCGGTCCTTCTATGCCTAAGATGTTCGGTGTAGAGGAAGAACGTCCTTATTCTGTTCACAAGGATGGCAGAGATCTCATAGAACCTGTAGAGAAATATGGCGTGAAGCTCCTGAGTATCGGTTTCTTCGTAAGTCCTACTACGGCTACCTTGTGGCGTGGCGGTATGGCTTGCTCTGCCCTGAAACAGCTGATTGCCGATGCTGACTGGGGTGAGTTGGATTACTTCATCCTCGATACTCCTCCTGGCACCAGTGACATTCATCTTACCCTGCTCCAGACACTCGCCATCACGGGTGCGGTAATCGTAAGTACTCCTCAGCAGGTGGCGCTTGCCGATGCCAGAAAGGGTATTGACATGTATCAGAATGATAAGGTGAATGTGCCTATCCTCGGTCTTATCGAGAATATGGCTTACTTTACTCCTGCCGAGTTGCCGGCGAACAAGTATTATATCTTCGGTAAGGAGGGTTGCAAGAATCTCGCCAAGGAGATGAATGTGCCATTGCTTGCCCAGATTCCTATCGTTCAGAGCATCTGCGAGGGTGGTGATGATGGTGCGCCTGCTGCTACCAAGGTTGATTCTATTACCGGTCAGGCTTTCCTGAGTCTCGCCCAGAGTATCGTGACGGTAGTGAACCGCAGAAATGCCGAGAAGGCTCCAACCAAGATTGTCAGTACACACTAATAAATAACCTATTCGATAAGGTTATAAAATAAAAAAGCTAGGATTGTCCGCAAGCAGTCCTAGCTTTATTTTTATCTCAGGGGTTAACAGGTTAACAGTTAACAGCTGTTTTTTGTATGGTCAACCCCTACTTCTTGAATTCTAGCTCTTGATTCTTTAGCCTCCAGAAGCTATTGATTTTTAGCCTCCAGAAGCTCTTCTGCCTCATCCTCTTCTTCTGCAACTTCGGCAGTAAGATTCGCCTTGAGTCTTGCTGAGCGCAACTGCTGTCTGAAAACCAGGCAGGTGGCGAGGAAATATACGCCCGTCTGTATCCAGAGCGCTCTGAACTCCGGCAGAATATCGGCAAGAGATGCTCCCATGCTGCTGATTCTCAGAAATCCTCTGATACCGAAGGTAGATGGGAAAACCCACGCAAATCCCTGCCAGAAGGCTGGAATATTGCTCTGTGGCCACGAAATACCCGTCATGAAGAGCAATGGCACAGAGGTGAAAACCACCAGAAGCATCACGTTCTCACGGTATCTTACCAGGCATGATAGCATCAATCCGAAGAATACACACGACAGAATATAAGGCAGAAGGAAACCCAGAATGGTGGTCCAGGTTACCATACTTACGAAGCCGAAAAGTTTCGGAACAACCAGCGTCAGGTACATTCCCATCACGGCGTAAACCATGAAATAAACCATCGCCTTGCCGAATACAATTCGGAAAATGCCGCCATAATGCTCGCTTACCGGTATCAGTTCGCGATTTCTGTTCAGCTCTCTCGATGTTCCTGCTGCCATTCCGATGCCCAGCAGCATGGTTTGCTGCAGAATGAGTACCAGTACACCCGGAAGAATCGCATTACCATATCCCCCGGTGGTATTGAATATCGGAACTTCATCGAATTCCAGTGGATGGGCGGTTATTTCATCATCCCGATCCGTGAATCCTCCTCCCTTCGAAATCTGGATTCCCGAGTTGATCTGGCTTGCCACACCCTGTGCGGTCTGGAAAATCGCCTTATAGGTCAGCATCAGACTCATATCGCAATATACGCCCACATGCGCCTGTTCACCACGATTCAGCTTGGTGTCGAAATCGGCAGGAATATAGACGATTCCGTGCACCGCCTGCCTTTGCACCAGCTGCTTCGCCTCGTCGAGACTGTTGCAGTAATAGGTGGCCTTGACATCCGGAGAAGCATCGTAATCGCGGATAAACTCGCGGGAAGTATGGCTGTGGCTCAGGTCAACAATCGCCGTATCCACCTCTCTCACCACCTCGTTGTTGTAAATCCACGAGTAGAGCAGCGGATAGCCCAGCGGTACCAGGATGCAGAAGATGAGCACACCCTCATCGCGGAAAACATTGCGCATTTCCGTCTTCCAGATGTAGCACATATCCCAGATTCCATTGATGATCTTATATAATAAACTACTTTTCTTCATTATGGTAGGTATTTATATACTAACATTGCCTTCTTGATGTTCCAGACGGTGAGCATTGGCAGGGCACAGAAGAGTAACATCGCGCCCCAGTGGAGCACAGCATCGCTCATCGGGAAACCATTGAAGATGTTCATCTGGTAAATCATATAATAGTGGCGCATAGGGTAGAGCTGTCCGATGGCCTGGATTGGCGAATCCATGGAGAAGAGTGGATAGGTGGCTCCGCAGATGGAGAAACTCACCACGCCCCAAAGCGAACAGATACTCATCGACATGCGCAGGGAAGGCATCAGTCCGAAGGCAAAGATACCGAAGCACTGGCAGGACAATACGCTCAGAATGCCCAGCAGTATGATGGGCGCAGCACCTCCCGGATGCGGGAATCCCAATACATAATAGATGTAGAACTCGAAGAGCAGGAAGATGCTCAGGAAGATGAGCGTCTGAGGCAACATCTTACCCGCGATGGCGAGATAAGGATTGTTGTTCGCCATTCGCATCCAGTCTCTGGCTCTGTTGAACTTCAGTTCCGTACCGATGGAATAAGGGGTGATCAGGAAGATGAACAGCATGATGAGGCCCGGCACCATCACGCTCGACAGATAATAGTTGTAGTTGGCGTAAGGGTTGCCTATCATGTGCAGATCCACGGCGATGGGCTGCAGGAAGGTCATGATTTCATCGTTCGTCTTTCCCAGTGCCGACAGCTTCGCCATTCCGGCAGCTGCGCCTCCCAGAGTGGAAATGGTCTTCAGATCCCGGAAGAGCAGGGAGCCTGCTGCCAGCGAAACGCTGCTGTAGTAGAAGGAAATCTTCGGCTGTCGGGAAGCCATCAGTCCTGCCTCCGTTCCGTTAGGAATCACCAGGAAGGCATAGATCTCGTTCTTCTGGATAGCATGTCTTGCCTCGGCTATGTTTTCATAGTGAGCCACCACCTTAGTGGTCTGGAAAGCGTCGAGCTTATGCACCAGCTGGCGGGAGGTATGAGAATTGTCCTGGTCAACGATGCCCACAGGCATGTCGGTAGGCACACCTCCCTGCATCAGGGTAGTGAAGAAAATCACCACCACGATGGGGAAGATGACCATGCAGAAGAGATAGATGGGATTCTTCCGCATGATGCCGCACTCTCTACGGGCAATATGATATAATTTCTTGAACATTGAAAATCTCAAAGCTATTTAATGATGAGTGACATTCCCGGGCGCAATCCCTCCAGCTTGGTGATAGGACGGGCCTTCACCTCGAAAGTCTTGCGGTCGTAGTCGCCATTATCCTTGGTTGCCTTCCAGGTAGCATAGGAACCCTGGTCTTTCAGGTAGTAAACCTTCATCTTGATTTCCTTGTTGAAGGCAGGAACGAAAGCAGTGAACTCATCGCCCTTGTTCAATCCCTGAAGATGATCCTCGCGAACATTGAAGGTTCCCCACATATCGCTTATGATAGAGATGCTCATGATAGGAGAACCGAGACCCACCAGCTCGCCTACCTTAGGATAGACATTGCTGACCTCGCCTTCGCACTGGGCCACCTGAACGGTCTCCTTCAGGAGATTCTTCACTACATCTACAGCGCTCTTGGAAGCCTGTGTGTTGTTGGCTGCCATACGCTTCTCCTGCTCGCGGGCACCATTCTTCGCCATCTCATATTGGCTCTTGGCTGCTGCCACCTGAGCCTCTGTAGCCTTGTAGGCAGCAAATGCTTCGTCGCGCTTCTGACCGCTGATCACACCGTCATTATAGAGGTTCTGCATGCGGTCGTAAGTCTTCTTGGCAATGGTTGCAGCAGCTTCTGCCTGCTGAACCAGCTGGAAGGCACCCTGAATCTGTTCCTTGCGTGCACCGGCATCAGTAAGATCCTTCATAGCTTCTGCTGCGGCATTGGTTGCCTGGAGCATCTGCTCCTGCGATTTCATCTCTGGAACTTCGAGGATGGCGAGGGTGTCGCCCACGTGAACGTAATCACCCTCCTTGACTCTCAGTTCTACGATGCGGCCTGGCAACTTGCAGGATACTCTGTATTCTGATACTTCTACCTCGCCCTGGATAGTGTCGTCCTTCTGCTCAAGCGTGAAGAAGCCGATGATTCCCACGAGTATGACAACTGCCGTAAAACCGATGACGGCAAGCAGTATATTGTTATGCTGTGATTTCTTAGACATGTTTTTATCTGAATTTGAATTTTGAAAAATGTTTCTTTTGTTACTGCAGAATACCGAGCGCCTTGTTAAGCCCTACCTGTGTCAGCTTCACGTCGATTTCCGCATCGATCTTCTGGCTCTGTGCCTGCTGCCAGGCAGTCTGAGCTGCCATCACATCAGTTACCTCCATCACTCCTTCCTTGAATCCGAGGTTGGCGCATCTCAGGTTCTCGTTGGCGCTGTCAATGTTCTTGATGGCCATGTTGAGCTTCTTCTCAGCTTCCTTCACCTTGAACTGGCTCTGGGTAATCTGGAGATGAATCTTCTCGCGGGTATCGTCGAGGTTCATCTGGGCAATGTTGGTGGCAGCCTTGGATGCACGCACCTTATAGGCACCGTCGAACCAGTTCCATACCGGAACCTGCACGATGACACCAATATTCCATACGCCGGTAAACTTCTTCTGGAAACCATTGAACACATTTGGATTCGAAATGGTGTAGCCGCCGGTCAATGCCACATGAGGCAGATAGACGGCGCGAACCAGATTGGTGGCTTGCTTGGAAATATCGACCGTATTCTGGAGCATGCGCAATTCCGGACGGGTATTCATCGCAGAATCAGAAGCTGCTACTCGCTGCTGCTCTGTATCCACAGGAGTTCCCGAAAGAGCCAGCGTCTCCTTGTCTTCATCGGCAAGAGTCACTTCCTGGTTCATCGGAATGCCGCAAAGCTGACAGAGAAGCATCTTGGAGAGCACCAGACCGTCTTCAGCCTGTGTAATCTTCATCTCCGCCTCGTTCACCTTTACATCTACCTTCAGACCATCTGCCTTGGTGGCTACGCCCTGCTGAATCATCTTGTGAACATCGTCGTTGAGCTTTTTCACCAGGTCTCTGTAGCTGGTGGCGAGCTTGTACTTCTGCTTCAGCGAAACGGCAAGCCAGTAAGCCTGGTCTATGCTGTAGAGGGTCTTCTGGGTCTGCATGTCGAGATCATTGTCGGCTATCTGCTCACCGATGTCTGCTATCTTGTTGGCAGCCAAGATGGCGCCGCCCATATAGATAGGCTGGCGGAGCATCACGCTACCAGCCCACATGTTGCGGGTGTCGGTGCGGAATGCATCTACCACGCTCTGTCCGATGGCATTGCCCTGCTGCTGGATAACGCTTCCTTTCTCGTTGAGCAATCCTCCGATTTTCTGTGCCTGTTCAGGGGTGAGCAGTCCCTTGCTTACCAGATCGGCCATCACGTCGTTGGCATTGCCGGTGATTCCACCTACGATGTTGGAACCTAAATTGCTGAATGCTGACTTCTGACCATCATTGAGCAAAGAGATCTCCTTGCTGAACCATTCATATCCGCCCATGGCATCTACCTTTGGCAAATATTTCGTGCGCGCCGATTTCTTCAGGTTGGTCGCCACGTCCTTCTTGAGCTTAGAGGCATTGATCTGCTTGTTGTTGCGTAGCGCCATCGCACGACAACTGTCGAGGTTCAGAACCATCGTTTGAGCCTCGGCTGCAGTCATTGCTCCCATCAGCATGATAAGAGTTAATATTTTTTTCATTCCTTTACTATAATATTATAATATCGGTGCAAATTTATGGAAATATTCGCAAACCACAAAGGATTTTTTATTATCAAATCTTTAAGAATCGAAAATTACCTTACATTATGGAAAAATGGAACATTCTTTTATTCAAATTCAACAACGATTTCTCCTTCCCAGTCGGGATTTACGGTGAATCCTAATCCTCCTTTCCCTGGATCACCATCTTCTTTCTGGTCGGGGTCGGAGATAGTATGGTCTTTGATGCTGATATTGGTCTGGGTGATGTTGTTGCGTTTCACCGGGACGCCTTCCTTGGAATATTCCTTGATACTCTGGGCATCTGCATCCAGGATGTTGATGGTCATTTTCAAGCCCTTGTTCTCTTCACGTGGGAAGGTATAGACCGAATAATCCCTTTTGCCTTCCTGAAGCTTGAAGCTTTCGGTCTGCCGGCTCTGTACGCATCCATAACCCGTTACGGCGTCAAGGGTGCTGCTGCCTCCCGTATAGTAAAACTTGATGCTGTGCGCCTCGGCGGGGATGGTGGCGTCGGATATATGGACCTTAAACTGTGCCACGGCTCTTTTCAGCAGGATGTAATCATCCGTATCTTCTCCATCTATCACATTGAAAGTGCCGTAATAGAAGAAGGTATCGGTCATCTTGTTCTTGTAGAATTTCACTTTCTCAGGGGAACTGATTGTGCAGTTGCCGCTTCCGTTGTGGCCGATGGCAACCATTCGGTATTTTCCCGCATCCAGATTAATCCCGATATCTTCGTAGCCATCTTCTGCTTTCAGATTCAGGGTCTTCACCTTTTCCTCTCCATCAAAAATGGCGATGGAGAGCCGGGAGCAGTAATCTTCTAGAGGCTTCCCCTCTGTTTCCTCATCTTCTTCATCCAATCCGTCTTCATCTCCTTCCTCCTCATCTTCGAAATCTCCTTCTCCGCTTCTAGTTCCCGTAGAATTGTTTTTTGCCACGGACGCATGGATGATTACGTTGGCGTTTGCGTCATGTGAATTGGTACCCGAATCATCGAGTGCAAACTTTTCGCATGAAGTAAGCGTAGCTACTAGCATCAGCAAGAGGGATGCCAGCCAGACATAGGTCTTCTTCTTCATATCACTAAGTTTTTGGTTTTCTTTCTATGCGTGGTGCAAGACGTTTTCTTGCGCATGAAAGTCGCAGCAAATATACGCTTTTTTAGCGAAAATGGCAAGGATATTTAAAAAAAACTGCATATCTTTGGCTAATTATCTGTTTTTTCGTATATTTGCACCCGTTTTTCAGCGAAAAGAATCGTTTGTATCCATATATAATAAGGTACGCGCGTGAGAAATGGATAAATAAGGTATGGTATTTACATGATAAGGAATTGGGTTTAAATAATAAGGAACAAGATATATTTATGGATAAGAAGATAAAAGCATTGTTTTTCGACATCGACGGCACGTTGGTGAGTTTCAAGTCCCACAGGATTCCGCAGAGTACTGTGGATGCTTTGGAACAGGCTAAGAAGAATGGGGTAGAGGTGTATATTTCTACGGGACGCCCCAAGCAGATCATCAACAACCTCGGTCAGATAGAGCATCTCATCGATGGTTACATCACAGCCAATGGTGCCCGCTGCTTTGTGGAGGATACATTGGTGAGCCAGCACGCCATCCTTCCTTCCGACGTGAAGAAAATCATCGAGGCTGCTGATAGAGACAACTATCCTGCCATCGTGGTAAGCGAGAGCCGTTTTGCCATTCATCATTATACCGACGAGGTCTATGAAATCTTCTGCAAGGGATTGGGAGTGGATAGCAGCGTTTTTGTTACCGATCTCAATCGTTTGGGCGATGAGGCCATCTTGCAGGTCACTCCTTTCTGCACCGTAGAGCAGGAAGCGCTTCTGATGCCTACGCTCGAAAACTGCACTTCCGGCAGATGGCATCCTGCCTTTACCGATATTACGGCACGTGGAGCCGACAAGGGTAAGGGACTCCAGGCAATGGCTGATTATCTCGGCTTGAACATTGAAGAAACTATGGCGTTCGGCGATGGTGGCAACGACATCTCTATTATCAAGGAGGCTGGTGTAGGTGTAGCAATGGGCAATGCTGGTGAAGAATTGAAGCTGGTAGCCGATTACATTACGACTCATGTGGATGAGGATGGTGTGAAAAATGCCCTCATCAAGTATGGTGTAATTGCTGAAAACTAACATTTTGTTGTCCTTAGTCATAAAAATCTGTCTAAAAGTTGGGAAATATGCAGAAAATATACAAAAGGGACAAGAAAATAGCTTTTTAATAGCATTTTGTTAGCTAAAAATTTGTTTATTTTATAAAAAGTATGTATCTTTGCACCCGATATTTGTAAGTTGTTAAATTTAAGAGAGAGAAATTATGACAAAAAGACTAACCATGTTAATGGGGGGGGCTTGTTCTTTCAACAGGAATGGCTCTCGCACAGACTACTGTTACAGGTAAAGTTGTTTCTCAGGAAGATGGTGAGCCAGTGATTGGCGCATCTGTTAAAATCGCAGGAACAAAGACTGGTACAGTGACAGATGTGGATGGTAACTTTACTCTGCCTAATGCAAGTAAGGATGCTGTTCTCGAAGTTACTTATCTTGGTATGGAGCCCAAAAAGGTAAAGGCGTCTGCTAAGATGAAGATTATGCTGGTTGCTGATTCAAGAAATCTTGATGAGGTTGTTGTTACTGCGATGGGTATTTCCCGTTCTAGTAAGGCTTTGGGATATTCTGCTGCTGTTGTGGGCGGTGAGAAAATCTCTGAGTCTCGTACCAACGACGTTATGTCTAGTCTTGCAGGTAAGGTAGCTGGTGTGCAGATTTCTTCAACATCTTCTGACCCAGGTTCTTCTAATTCTGTCATCATCCGTGGTGTCAGCTCATTGTCGGGTAACAACCAGCCTTTGTATGTTGTTGATGGTGTGCCATTGAATAACTCTTCTGTTTCCAGCAGTAATAACTTGGTAAGCAGTAATAGCTTGGACAATGGTTATGATTTTGGTAACGGTGCCAATGCAGTAAACCCTGATGATGTTGCCAGCATGACCATTCTGAAGGGTGCTGCCGCAACTGCACTTTATGGTAGCCGTGCTGCCAATGGTGTTGTGTTGATTACTACCAAGAGTGGTAAGAAGCAGAACAAGGGCATTGGTGTAGAGTATAATGGTGGTTTGCAGTTTGAGTCAGTGCTTCGCTTGCCTCAGCTCCAGAATGAGTTCGGTATGGGTTGGTATGGTGACAAGACTGATATCGAGAATGGTTCTTGGGGACCAGCTTTCGATGGCTCAACCTTGAAATATGGTAATGTTTATGATAACTCTCAGAAACTGAAGAGCTATCTTCCTATAAAGAACAATGTCAAGGACTTCTTTGACACGGGTCTTCGCTACAGCAACAGTGTGTCTTTCAATGGTGCAACTGATGCTAGTAATTTCTTCTTGAGTCTTTCTCAGATTCATGATGATGGTATTATCCCTACTGATGCGGATAGTTACAACAAATATACATTCTCTGGTCGTGCTTCTCACAAGATCAAGAATGTAACTTTGAGCATGTCTGCCAACTATGCTTATCAGAAGAACAACTTCGTGACTACTGGTCAGAAGACTGGTTCTATGTACAATGCCATCATGCAGACTCCTCGCGATATCAGTATCGTAGAGATGAAGGACTTGAATGATCCATTCAATACACCTGGTTATTACTATACTCCTTACGGTGTAACCAACCCATACTATATCTTGAATAACTACAAGAATGAGTATGAGTCAGAGCGTTTCTATGGTAAGTTGCAGCTTGACTGGGATATCTTCACCGATTTGAAGTTCTCTACCCGTTTCGGTCTTGATACAACTACTGGTGATCATAACACCGGTGAACCAAACATGTCTGCTCTTTATGCAAGCACTCCAAACTGGGCGGATGCATTGAAGTCATTGACAGGTTCTGTAACAGAGCAGACTGAGCGTCGCCGTGAGATGGACTTCAATGCAATGTTCAATTACAGCCACAAGTTCATCGATAAGTTGGATGTAAACGCAGCTCTCGGTTTCAATGGTAATGAGCGTAAATACACATACTTGTATGGTGCAGTTACTAATTTGACAATACCTACTTATTTCAACTTGACAAACTCTTCTGAGAAACCTACTCTTGATCAGTATCAGTCACTTCGTCGCTTGATGGGTGCATATGGTCAGGTCGAACTCGGATGGGACGATTGGGCTTATTTGACAATGACCGCCCGTAACGACTGGTCTTCTACTCTTCCAAAGGGTAACCGCTCATTCTTCTATCCTGGTGTAACAGGTAGCTTCGTGTTCTCTAAGTTCCTGTCTCCTGAGGCTCAGAAGATCGTGACTTTCGGTAAGTTCCGTGCTGCTTGGGGTAAGACAGGTAATGATGCCAGCGTATATATGACAAACTCTGTCTATGCTCAGGCTTCAGCTAATACTTCAGGCTGGGGTTCTAGTAAATTCCCATTCACCAATGGTAACTACAATGCTTATACCAAGGGCAATACTCTGGGTAGTAATACTTTGAGTCCTGAGATGACTACAGAATTTGAGTTTGGTTTGAACATGGCATTCTTGCAGAACCGTATTTCATTTGATGTTTCATATTACGACAGAAACTCAGACAAGCAGATCTTCTCCTTGAATATGGATCCAGCTTCTGGTTACACATATCAGAACATGAACCTTGGTAAGATTCGCAACCGTGGTATCGAGGCTTTGGTAAGCGTAACTCCTATTAAGACCAAGGATTTCAAATGGGATCTCTCTTGGAACTTCACCAAGAACAAGAGTAAGGTAATCTCTTTGCCTGAGGAACTCGGCGGTGAATCTGTTATCTATGGTTTCTCTGGCGGTACTTCTCTCTATGCTATCGTAGGTGAGGAACTCGGTGTGTTCAAGGCTTATACTTCTAAGCGTGATGACCAGGGACGTTTGATCGTAGATGCAAATGGTCTTCCTCAGAAGACTGATAAGCAGGAAATTGTAGGTAGCATGAACAGCAAGTATCAGATGGGTATTTCTAATACCTTGTCTTATAAGGGTGTCAGTTTGTCATTCGACTTTGATATCCGTAAGGGTGGTGTGATGTTCTCTCGTACCAAGAATATTACATACTTCACCGGTAATGCTATCCAGACAGCATACAACCATCGTAACCCATGGATTATTCCAAATTCTGTGGTTCAGTCTGGTACCGATGCTAATGGTGCTCCTATCTATACAGAGAATACTACAGCTCTGACACCAACCAATATCTACAACTATTGGAACAATGGTGCTGATAACTACGACGCAGAATTCTTGGTTGACAAGAGCTATGTAAAGCTTCGTTCTGTAGTTCTCTCTTGGGATTTGCCAAAGGCTTGGTTGGCTAAGACATTCTTGACTGGCGTTAAGGTTTCTGTCTTCGGTAACAACCTCTTCCTCTGGACACCTTCTAGCAATACATTCATCGACCCAGAATCAAGCTCATTCGGTAACGACTTGTCTGGTAACTTCGGTGAGTATTCTGCTAACCCAAGCTCACGCAAGATGGGTTTCAATGTTTCTGTTAAATTCTAAAGGTGGATCATTTATGAAAAAAATATTATTATATAGTGCAGCTTGCCTCTTGGCGCTTTCTAGCTGCGATATGGATATCAATGAGAATCCAAACTATCCTGCTTCTGGTGATATTACACCTTCATTGGAGTTCCCTGCTGTGCAGAATGCCATAGCTGCGGTTCCTGGTGATGCGATGTTCACCTATGGTGGCTATTTTGCTCAGTATTTTGAGCAGCGTCCTGAGTATAACCAGTATAACGACATTGCTGAGCTTCACTTTGATGAGGCTTCTCAGCTCTTCGATCGTTGCTATCGTACCATCTATGCCGGTGCGATGACTGATATCAAGGATATTGAAAGTAAGACTACCAATACAGCCAACCTTTATGTATGCAAGGTAATGACAGCTTTGGCTATGCAGTATATGGTAGATGCTTGTAGCGATGCTCCTTATACAGAGGCTTGTCAGGGTAGCTCTAATCCTAATCCGGTTTGGGATGATGGTCAGAGTGTCTATGAGAATGTTTTGAAGGCAATGGATGAAGCAGAGGCAGCTATTGCAGCTTCTGACAACATCGATATGACCGACCCTATGTTCAGCAAGAATCTGGATAGCTGGAAGCGTTTTGCCAATGCCCTCCGTCTTCGTATGTATATGCGTCTGATTGATGCAAATGTAGATGCTGCTAATTATACAGCCAAGGCTAAGGCTATCGTGGCTAACGGTATTCTTCCGGTTTCTGATGTAGTATTTAATGTATATAGCAATGCAGAGGGACAGTATAATCCTTGGTATAGTAATATCTTCTCTTTGAATGCAAACAATTTCTGTGCTGCATACCCATTGGTAACCTACTTCAATGCTACCAATGACCCTCGTGAAGCCTATGCTTTAAAAAAGGCTGCTGCAAGTGGAAAGTATGTAGGTGAGATTCCTGGTGCAAAGACTAAGTATTTGGAATGGGATGGTACTAAGTTGATGGATAAGGATGTAAGTCTCGTTAATACAGAGGTTGCCAAAGCTATGCCGGTTTATCTCTTTACTCTTAGCGAGGTTGAGTTCCTGAAGGCTGAGGTTGAGTTGCGATTCAATAACGATGAGGCTGCTGCCAAGGCTGATTATGAGGCTGCTGTTGAGAATGACTTCTTGTCTCGTCAGGTTGCAGGCTACTCTGATTTCATTGCAGGTGATAAGGTAAACTTTGACAAGCAGGCTACCAAGGAAGATAAGTTGAAGTTGATCTATATGCAGAAGTGGGTTGCTTTGTTCTATCGTAATCACTTTGAGGCTTGGTCTGAGCAGCGTCGTACTGATGTTCCTGTTGTGTCTTCTGCTTCTGCTGAGAAGGTTCACAAGGATCCTACAAGCTATACAGCTGGTAATCTGATTGTGCCTGCTGTTAATTACTATGGTAATAATGGCTTGTGCAAGCGTATGCCTTATCCTTCATCTGCACGTCAGTTGAACAAGAATACTCCTGCCGTTAAGACTTTGGCAGATCCTGTATTCTGGGACGTAAAGTAATCAATAGGTACTTTTATTCATTCATTATATAAAGATAAAAGATATGAAAAAGATATTGTTTTTGGCCTTGATGCTCAGCATGACTGCTGTTGGATTTACTTCTTGCAGCGACGATGAGGAGTTTACTGATTCAAGGATTACATATTATCCTGTTTTGGAAATCCAGGGTGATGACTTTGTTCAGGTGCTTATCGGTACCACTTATACAGAGCAGGGTTGCAAAGCAACATTGAATGGAGAAGATTATTCTTCTAAGGTTGTAACATCTGGTACTGTAGATGCTTCTAAGGCAGGTTTGTATTACATTACTTATTCTGCAACAAATGCTGATGGTTTCTCAGTATCTACTACTCGTACTGTGGCTGTCTGTGATCCAACCATTACAACAGATATGTCGGGTACTTATACTCTCCAGGCTGGTTCTCATCGTGATTATCACAAAGATGATGGTTCTGTAACTACTACAGCTTTCTCTGGTTATACCGTTAAGGTTACTAAGGCTGCACCTGGCATCTTCTATGTAAGTGATATGATGGGTGGTTACTACGACCAGAAAGCTGGTTATGGTTCAAGTTACGCAATGACAGGTTACTTCCAGTTGTTGGCTGATAATTCTCTGGTCTTGCTTTCTAGTTCTGTGGAAGGTTGGGGCGATTCTGCTACTGGCTTTAAGGATGGAAAGTATGATCCTGCTACAGGAGAAATCTCTTACGTAGTGAATTATGCCAAAACAATGGACTTTACCATCTCATTGAAGTAATAAAACAATTAAGATTTTAAAGGAATAAGATTATGAAGAAATATATTTCAATGTTTATGTTCGCCTTGCTGGGCTGCTTCGCTCTTGTGTCTTGTGATACTGAGACTGATGAGTCGGCTGGTGGAACTGCCGTTGAGCAGATGGCTGGTATTTGGGAAGTACAGGTTGATGCTGTTGATGAAAATGGTAATGTTTTGTATGAAGATCCGTATGGATTGGGTACCATTACTGTGAATACCTACAATACTGCTGCCAATAGCGATAAGGAAATGTGGTTGCAGGATGCTGGCTTCTGGGGTGTTCAGATGAAAGTGAATGTAGATTATGCTGCCAAAACTTTCTCTGCAGCTGCTGGTTCTAGCTATAATCCTTCTAATGCTGAGGCTGGCAATGTTGGGTTGCTCGAAGGTCAGGTGTTATTGAATCAGGGAAAGAACCTTCATGGACTTCCTTGTGATAGCATCTGCTACAAGGTTAAGTTCAGCGATGATGATAATGCTTTGACTTATCGCATCTCGGGAGTTAGACATTCTGGCTTCTATGAATAATAGATTAAACTCTATTAAAATAATAAATGGATATAATATTAGGCAAAGTGATTTGCCTCGTTGTTGACCAAGTCAACACTTATATCTCTCTCGTCTTGGGGACTGGCAGTGGCCGGTCCCCTTTTTTTGTAAACATCAAAATATATACGTATTATGCCAAGAAACACGAAAAAATCAGAGTCTTTATTCCAGTTTATGAACCTCCTTATCGCCCTGTTGCAGAAAAACGGGCAATACCGCACCTCGCTGCATTACAGAGCAACCCTCAACAGTTTTAAACGATACCGGGACAACAAAGACATCGCCCTCAGTGAGATAGATGCAGAAGTGATGCGATCGTATGAAGCATACCTCCATCATACGGCGAAAGTATGCAGAAACACCAGTTCCTTCTACCTCCGCATCCTCCGCGCTACCTACAATAAAGCCGTGGCAAAGGGACTGACGCCACAGCAGTATCCCTTCTCGGATACCTATACCGGTATTGCCCCAACCCGCAAGAGAGCCATACCCACAGAATCTGTCAGCCAGATCAAGCGTTTGGAGTCGGTCAAGGATCTCACTCCCAAAGAAGAGATGGCAAGAGATACCTTCCTGATGAGTTTCTATCTGCGTGGTATCTCATTCATCGACCTGGCTCATCTCCGCAAATCCGACCTCAAGGACGGTTATCTTCATTACACCCGAAGCAAGACCAGACAGCGCCTCACCATCCGATGGGAGAAGGAGATGCAGGAGTTGTTGGAAAAGTATCAGGCGCAGACCGCATCCTCACCTTATCTCTTCCCCTTCCTTGTTGATGATGGAAATAAGAGTCAGGATAAAACTATTGACAAAAAGAAAGACACGGTACGCCTATATCGAAATGCCGAAGCGCGTATCTCCTATCACCTCAGGAAGTTAGGTGCTAAGATCGGTATCAAGGGCAAACTCACCCTCTATGTCGCCCGCCATTCCTGGGCAACGGCAGCAAGAGACAACCATATCTCCATCTCCGTTATCAGCGAGGCATTGGGACATCATTCCGTAACCACCACACAGATCTATCTCCGCTCCATCAAAAGCTCAGAAGTGGATGATGCCAACGCTAAAATTCTGGCAGTCCTATAGGCCGTAAAAATGAATAAAAAGAGTTTTTTTGCAAAATGAACCAAAATGAACCAAAATGAACCAATTTTTCTGAATCTTTACATAAGAGACACAGATACTCACTGCAAAAATACGAATATTGTTGCAAACTAGCAAATTATGCGTGTTAAAAAATTAATATCATTCTACGAAAATCAACATTTTTTTAGAATTCTTATCATACGCAATTTCCTAAGTCGTTGATTGAAAGAATGTTTTCGTCATTTCTGTGTCTCTTATGTAGAGATTCAGATGATCGACATCAAAAAACGAACTTGATTCGCATGATGAAAGAGACAAATATACAATCACAAGTTACGTCCACTATTGCAGGGGACGACGGCGAAGCCGTGGCAAAAAGTGAAGAAAGCGCTAAGAAATTGACTCCCCAAATGCCTAATGAAGGGCTTGAAAAACCGGCAGATGCAGGATGGTATGTGGCTGTAGTGAGAGTGAATTGTGAAACGAGAATAGCTGATTCTATACGAATCAATCTTAATTACAATCATGTTTGGTTTGATTACTGGATTCCCAAGGTAAAAGTAGTTTATCTCGACAAGCGTTCCAATAAGCGAAGAGTGAAAGAAAAGCTGTTTCTTTCCACCTTCATCTTTTGCAATGTCTCTCAGAGACAGCTTGACAAAATCCGCTTCCGTTCGGATGTGTATAAGATGCTGACGATGCCTGGACAAAGGAAAATATACCAGATTCCCGACCAGGTTATTGCCAACTATCGATATTTTGTTGAGAATGACGAAGAGCCTGTCACTGCTGCCCCTGTTCCTTTAAAGAAAGGTATCAAAGTGCGAGTGGTATCTGGTAGCATGAAAGGTGTGGAAGCATACGTACAGAGCTATAATGGCAAGAAAGCCGTTATCGGCAGCGAGATCAAGTACATCAGTGGTGCAACGCTTACGATAAGTAGAAATTTACTCGAAGTCGTTGAAGAAGATTGAGTGCTAGAATGATCTTGTTGCATTAAAAAAAGAAAACGTAGATATATACCCATTAATATATTTAGAATAAAGATTAATTTATATTATTTTATGAGTGATAAACTAGATCTGAATGGTTCAGAAAAGAAGCCATTCTCAGGGATGCTGTATCAGCTCAAAGTATCCCTTTTTGCAAACAAACTGACGAATTGGTATTTTTCTAAGGCTACACTGCCATATTGGTGCATCATGGCACTCGATAGCATCGCTATCGTAGTGGCTGGAATGATTGCGACCTATATCGCAGAGGGTGGCGAGCTGATAGCTTCCCATTTCTGGAACTATCTCCTCATGTTCATTTGTTCCCTGCCGCTCTTCGTAGTCGGCATGCGAATCTTCCATACCTATTCCGGTATCATGCGCTACTCGTCATTCGTTGACCTGCTTCGCATTTCCGGAGCCCTCGTTGTCGGTTTCATTCTGAACAGCATTCTTCTTATGGTGGTGCCAGACAGTATCCGCTGTGAGCTTACCACGGAGGCTATTGTCGTCATGCTCTTCATCTCCATGATAGAGATGTGGACGATGCGAATCCTCGTGAAGTATATGTACGACTCCAGTTTTTCAGCTGAAACCAAGACTCCGGTTTTCATACTCGGAGTAAGAAAGGGTGGTATCTCCTTGGCAAAGTCTATGCGTAATGATCATCCATCGCAGTATGTAGTGAAAGGGTTTGCTACGTCAGAAACAGACATAAAAGGTCGATTCCTGTTGGGATGCGAAGTCTATTCATACGATGAAGCATTAATAGGTATCATGCATAAGCTGAATGTCAAGACCCTCTTCGTAAGCCCTCTGGTTACAGATAAGTTCCTGGAGAAGCAGGATATGATTGACAAGCTTACCGCAGAAGGCATCAAGATTATGATGATGACGAAGGCACAGAGCTGGGACGGCAAGTCAAACCTCCGTCATCAGATGATGCACGAGGTAGATATCGAAGACCTTCTTCCACGAGACAAAATCGAAGTGGATATGAATGCGATCGGAAAGCTCCTCAGCGGTCGCACCATTCTGATTACGGGAGCAGCCGGCAGTATCGGTTCCGAGATGGTGAAGCAGATTGCCATCTATAAGCCACAGCGCCTGATTCTCGTTGATGAGGCTGAGACCCCAATGCACGATGTCCGCCTCTTTATGAACAAGAACTATGCTGATCTTCCTTGCGAAACCATCGTAACCAGCATCACCAATGCCACCCGTATGGAGCGCATCTTCTCCGAGTATCATCCAGACTATGTATTCCATGCTGCAGCCTATAAGCATGTACCGATGATGGAGGACAACCCATCAGAGGCAGTGCAGAATAATATATATGGTACGCGCGTGATAGCCGATATGGCTGTGAAGTACGGTACCAAGAAGTTTGTGATGATCTCTACCGATAAGGCTGTGAATCCAACCAACGTGATGGGCTGCAGCAAGCGAATCTGCGAGATCTACTGCCAGGCATTGAACAAGGCGATTGTGGATGGCGAGGTAAAGGGTGTTACCCAGTTTGTTACCACAAGATTCGGCAATGTCTTGGGAAGCAACGGTTCCGTTATCCCAATCTTCAAGAAGCAGATTGCGATGGGCGGTCCGATCACCGTCACCCATCCCGACATCATCCGTTTCTTCATGCTCATTCCTGAAGCCTGCAAGTTGGTGTTGGAGGCTGGAACCATGGGTAAGGGAGGCGAGATCTTCGTCTTCGATATGGGCAAGCCAGTCCGCATCGCCGACCTGGCAAAGCGCATGATAGCCCTTTCGGGAGTAGATGGCATCGACATCAAGTACGTTGGACTCCGAGATGGTGAGAAACTCTTCGAGGAAGTTCTGAACGACAAGGAGGCGACCGTTCCAACCCATCATCCAAAGATTATGGTAGCCAAGGTTCGTGAGTATCCATACGAGTTGGCACGCAAGAACGAGGAAGACCTCTATCAGCTCTCCTTCACCTACGATGATATGGCAATAGTGAAGAAGATGAAGGAGATAGTACCAGAGTACAAGAGCCAGCACTCGAAGTACAGCGAGCTTGATCACGATTAAACATTATACATTAACAATTATACATTAGAAAAGATGTTATTACTTATATTAATCCTTTTCGGAGTTCTCTCTGTCATAGCCCTCCTCATCATCCTTTGGGACTATTTCAAGCATGGAGGTGCTGCGGTATGGGACCCAGAACATCCAGGTAGAATCATTACCATGAAGGAAGCCAAGGCCAGGAGGAAGAAATAGTCCCACAGAGCAAAATCTCCCCTAAAAATTTGGTGGTTTCACAGAAAACTCTTATATTTGCACTCAAAAAAGGAGATACAATTATGAATACAATAGCAATTGATAGCAATATATATAAAGGGGCGGAAAGTTATGCTAAATTGCATAATATTAGTGTAACTGCAGCAATAGAAAAGGCGATTTCTCTGTTTTTGCAAAAGGTACAACCTAAGCAAAGACTATTAGAAACCGATGAATTTAGAGATGCTTTGTCTTATGTGAAGACATTAAAGGCAAAAGGTGGCAAACCGATACCGGCAGATGAAAATAGCTTAGATGCATTGGTTGAAAAAAAATATGCATTATGAGAGTTTTTGTAGATACGAATGTCTTAATAGATTTCGTTGCAAATCGGGAGGGCTTTTCAGAAGATGCCGATAAACTATTTGCCCTTGGAATAACAGGAGACATAAAGTTGATGACGTCAGCTTTGTCTTATGTTACTGCCATGTATGTCGCTCGTAAGTATGAGTATCAAGATGTAAAAGAAGCTCTTCTGGCGTTGTCGAATTTTGTAGATGTTTTAGACTTACAAGGCAATACGGTAATTGAAATGCTCTCTTCTGATTGGAAGGATTATGAAGATGCAACTCAGAATGCCACAGCTTTGCGAGCTGAGGGAGATTGTATTGTAACTCGTAACAAGAAGGATTATTCAATTTCTTCTTTACCCGTTTATACTCCTGCTGAGTTGTTGGACATTTTAAACCAATAAAGGTGGTGTTGCCGCTAATTTGGTAAAGGACGTAAACGCTGATTCATGCGGTCATCTCATAGCCCCATGCGGTCCCATCCCGCACAACATGGCGCAGGGCTTTGATGCCCCGCCAACCCTATAGCGTAGCGGTTCCGAGCACCGGAGGGCGGTTACATCCCTAATCCCTATGGTAGGGATTTAGGGCTTGGGTATAGGGTAAGGACCCCCTCTTCGCAAGAGGGGGACAGGGGAGTCGAAAAAATACAATAATTAATAAGGATCTTACGTTATGAACATAGAAGAGAAAAAAGCAGATAAGGAAGCAGAATCTTTTTGTGTGTTGTAATGTTTAGCCATAAGCCAAGTATAGGTTAATAAATGCATTTTTTCTCTTAAATCCTTGGTGATTACGAAATTAAATCGTACTTTTGTCGCTATATTAGCAATAAAAATGTATGATTATGGCAAACGACAATAACAAAATACAGGCAACTACTGATGACTCTCAGATAGTACTCTATCAACCAGATGATAGCATTAGGTTGGAGGTGAAACTGGATCAAGATACGGTTTGGCTTACCCAAGCACAGATGACAGAGTTGTTTCGTACAACTCGTAACAATATAACTATGCATATTCGTAACATCTTTAAGGAGAAAGAGTTAGACGAAAAATCAGTATGTAAGGAATCCTTACATACTGCCGCAGACGGCAAAAGATATCGTACTAAAATCTATAATTTGGATGTTATAATCTCTGTAGGCTATAGAGTAAAGAGTCCGATAGGAACCCGTTTCCGTCAGTGGGCGAATGCAGTTATAAAGCAATATCTTCTTCAAGGTTATTCCGTGAATCGTCACTTGATAGCCCTACAGGAGAATATGGACAAGCGTATGACCCATATTGAGGATGTCCAGGCTAAGCAGCAACAGCAGCTCGACTTCTTTATTCGGACTTCGACCCCTCCTGCTGAAATGGGTCTCATGACCGCTGGCTTATCCTAGATGATAGCCTCTATCATTGTGGTCATTCATTAAACGCCAATGGCGGTCATAAGATTTCCGCCATAACCCTGATGGGCACCTCCCCAGAGGTAATCTTGTCAAAAGTAGAATAAACAATATTCCTCATTCGAGCGACGACACGTGCAGAGCGATACTGCAATGAGGAACAAAATATAAAATCATGAAATCTTATTTCTCCATAAAGCCAGGAGCAACCTTCTTTTTAGGTAGCTCCCGCACCCTCGTCTATCATAAAGACGATGTCGAGATCATCTACAAGACCAAGACACCATCCGGCAAGACCTATTACGCCCATGTCTATTTGATATTGGGCGGAGAAAACTCCGTTACTCTTTATGCCGATTGGGGTGATTACTTTTTGCATCTTTCAAGCATCAAAGACCAGGAGCATTTCTTTGGTATAATGAAGCGTCCGTGCCCAACCTTTGTCCAGATATGGCAAAGCGAGCATCCTGACAACATATTCGTTATGTCATTAAATGCCGGTCAAACCATGGGCTTAGGAATGGATATTGAGAACGTAGATTATCGTTAACTACCTCCAACTTACCTTCCTTTCCATCCGTTGGTAGAGTTAGGTCTAGACAAGTTCCTAGATGCAGTCAATAAACTATATGTAGAACTCAATTCCCATTGTCCTTTGAAACTCTGGAAAGATCGTCTGGTAGCAGTATGGGGACAAGAAACAAAATAAAATAGCAATATATCAATGAATAAAGAAGATAGAAATTCCTTTAGAAAGGAGATAATCGGCAAGTTAGAAGAACAATGGGCTAAGAGTAATAGCCCAGACGACGACCTCTTCTATTACCACCCTTCTGAAGATAAAATCGTCCTATCCCATGCCCTGTTCTGGGTGATGACCCAAAACATAAAAGGTAAGGTAGGCAAGGAAAAGTACTTATTGCTTCTCCGTCAGTATCAGGAAGAGATGCTCGAAGCCTACTTAACGGAATCAGAAGATTTCAAAGACTTGTTGCACTATTGCAACGTCATGTACAATTTCCTTCCTATGTTGCTTCGAAGCACGTACGATTTCCATATCCACTTAGATGCTCGTAAGCTAGCCGCCATTACGATTGTTGCTGGTGGCTATGGTGGTGACATGCCTGAAGACCAGGCTTATGACCTCCTCGATGATATAGACTTCTATTATAATAAGGTGAAGTGCCGCAAGATAGAAAAACTCTTGCCAGTATTGAACAAATTAGTGATAGAAGAGCAAAAATTGCTTTAGCTAGTGCTGTAGAAAAAAAACTTTTTCCCAAAAACATTTGGCGGTATCATAGAAAAAGTATATCTTTGCACGCAAAGTATAATTAATAAGGAGATTACGTTATGAACATAGAAGAAAAAAAAGCAGATTTTATGCGTCGCTTCAAGGCTTCTAGGGAGCGAAAGGCAGAATACATAACACAAATGGAAAAGCGTATGCGTGATGACTATCGCCGCAGAACCGGTAAGGAAGCAGAATCATTTTGTGTGTTGTAAGAATGAAAAAATTAGATTTAGTCAAGATTAATAGTTGTGCACCATATGCGGTGAAAGAAGATACGCAAGAAGGTGCATATACTTTTATCGCAGATTCAGGAGCTGAGTTTTCAATCGGCTTTATGCCTGATGATTTGATTCAATCCGATGAGTCCTACGAATTTATCATAGGTAATCTCAATGGTGTGAAATCACCTCGTGATAAAAATGTCAAAGCTACAGTCATAGCCATTGTAGAGGAATTCTTCAATGCCAATAAGGCGACGATGTTGTTTTTATGCTCTACAAGTGACGGCAAGCAATTGATGAGAGGGCGATTGTTCAAGAATTGGTTCGATACATATAAGTATCGTAATCGATTCACAATGGTGACATCTACTTTGTTAGATGAATATGGAATAGACAATGTGGCTTCTGTAATTATCAGAAATGACAATCCCAATCTTGGTAAAGTATTGGCAGAATTTGGTGAAACGATAGAAATGTTTAGCCATAAGCCAAGCATAGGTTAATAAATACAATATTCCTCATTCGAGTGGCGACTAGTGCAGAGCGATACTGCAATGGGGAACAATTCTACGACGGGTTACCCCGCCCATTATAAGCTAAAGTAAATAAGCGTTTTACGATTGTCGCTTAACAATCCAAACAATCGTACTGCTTCTACATTTTATAATACTCAATCAAACTATGATTAATTTAAGAATCACTGGTCTTTACAACAGAGGCCAACAGGATGAGTACGTTGAATTGGAAGCAGCGGCACGTTGCGACCTCGAAGGACTCATGCTCGTACGTTATCTCTACAATGCAGAAGGCTTCCCGATTTATAGTCAGGCCCGCCTCTATGAGTTTCCCGATACGAATCTTCGCAAGGGAAACAGAGTCCGTCTCTATTCTGGTTTCACCAAAGAGAAGAAAGTCCGTACTCCAGAAGGAGTAACCTACAACTTCTCTTGGAATCTCGAAACTCCTATTTGGGACGGCAACCACGTAGAGTGTTACATTATGAGTCCCGACGAGCGAATCGGTTTTGCTCCATGCGATCCTATCGAAGACCATGAGTCACCTGCGGAGCGAGGCACCTTCCTACCATTAGGAGAGGAGCTGGGTATATCATTAGCCAAAGCCATTGTCGAAGGCAATGTGCAGGTACATGATGAAACCCTAGGTTTTGTACCACTAGAAGTAACCGGTGTTCCCGAAGACGAGAAAGTCTTTTTCGAGAATGGCGACTTCGAAGGTCTCCTCAAGCACATGCAGGAAAAGGGCGAGATAGGAACCGCCAAGCCTTCAAAGAAGGCAAAGAAAAGCAAGAAGAGTAACTAATGTACCGCTCACCTCCCTGCGCCGAAGGCGTGGGGAGGTACTTAAAACTTTCTCAAAATAACAATTTTCATAAAACGGATAGGTGTAACTACTTGTATGCAGTGGGGACGCTGTATTGGTGATACCCTTATTTAGTAAAAAGAATAAAATATGTCAGATTTATTATCTAAAGCAGAACTTCATGCGCAAAAAGCATGCGAGTTGGAAGCATTTAAATCCATCAAGTTAGATGCCTTGAAGGACAAAGTCACACAAATGCTCGCCCATATCGGTGATGGCAGAATTTTTGACCAATATACAAAGCATGATATATCCCACATCAACAAGATGTTGGAGTCATTGGATTATATCATTCCACAGGAAACCCAGGATAAGATGACTGGAGCAGACTGGATGCTCATTGTTACTGCTACTTATTTCCATGATTTAGGTATGCTCGTTACTCGCAATGAGTATGAAAACAGAAATTCATCTGGTGAATATAAGGTTTTTAGACAAGCATATCTTGACAAGGATGAAAATACAGTTTCTCTTTCCTCTTTATCTGCCGAGGATCAAGAACGCTTTATTTATCAAGAGTTCGTAAGACACCATCATGGAGACAGAATAGCCAGTTGGATAAGAAATGAAGATAATGCATGGTGCTATACAGACCCAAAGATATTGGAGATAATCGCATCTATGATTTCAGGCCTCCGTCCTATGTTCAAAGATGATTTGGCTACAATCTGTGAAAGTCATAATCTTGATGACTTGGACGATTTTGAAAAGTATAAGGTTGAAAAAGCCTATGGAACTTCGCCACAGGAAAAAGGAAATGTGTTTTATGCAGCATTAATAGTAAGAACCGCAGACTTGCTCCATATAACAAGCGACAGAACTCCTTCAATTGAGTATGCTATCATATCTCCAACTAATCCTATTAGTCAGGAAGAATGGGCCAAGCAAAATGCTGTGTCAAGTGTCTCTCCGAAAATTGCTGAAGACCAAGATGGAAACAAAAATGATGCATTGCCAAAAGATACCTTTGAAGTGTCCGCATTCTTTGAAAAAGAAGACGGTTTCTTTTCTTTAATAGAGTATTTAAAGTATGCGCGTGAGGAGTTAAAAAATAACCATCGTCTAAATGAGATAGCCAAGAAAAAATATGCCTCTAAATATGATTATCCTTGGAAAGATATTGATGACTCGACTATTCAGGCAAAGAATTTTGAGCGTAGACAACTTTCGTTTACTATTGACCAACAGAAAATACTGAGTTTGTTGGTAGGCGAAACATTATATAATAATCTATCAGTATCTCTTAGAGAGTTGGCACAGAATGCTATCGATGCAGTCAAAGTAAAACTTTATGAATTACAGGAAGAGCATAAAGATGAAGAATATACCCCAAGGGTAGATGTTTATTGGGATGCATCGAATCGAGAACTTATGGTTTGTGACAATGGAACTGGCATGAATATGGATATTATAGAGAATCACTTGCTGAAAGTTGGATCTTCAAGGTATCAAGATGCTGAATTTCAGAAAAAACACCCAAACTATAATTCCATCAGCAGATTTGGCATCGGACTTCTCACTTGTTTCTTGATAGCTGATGATGTTGATATTTTGACACAAATGGACGAAAAGGAGAAGCCTCTTCTTTTGAAAATAAGAAATGTCCATGGAAAGTATTTACTGAAGCATGGTGCGGAGAAAGATTCGAACTTGAAGATTACGAGTAAGACAGGAACTTCTATTAAATTAAAAGTGCGTCCGTCTGTCAAAAAGTTCGCTCCAGAACAAATTCTTGCCACATGGATTCTTATACCAAACTGTGAGTTCTACTATCATGAGGCTGGTGCGGAGAGGCAGATTGGATATTTGTCACCAAAGCACTTGTTGGAATCTGTATTAAAGGCTAAGGGAATATCCTTGTCGGATACAAAGTATAAAATAAAAGATTATAATAATAATGGCATAGAATTAGCCATATTGCTGTCGTATAATTCCTTTATGAAGGAGTATTCAATGGTAGAAGCCAGCAATATGTGGCTAGATCAGAAAGATACTGTTGTAACTCCATGGGGAATGAGTATTGAAGGTATCAGAATCGATGAGAATACTCCTGGGTATAATGGCCATCCTTTTGTAGCTTATGCTAATATGACAGGCAAGGAGGCTCCAAAAACGAATGTGGCCCGCTCTAACGTAAATTCGTCCAGTGTGTCGAAAATGTTGGAAGCAATCTATGGATTATATCTCAATAATATAGAAACGCAGCAGAAAGACCTTCAAAAAGATTTTTCTGTGACATGGGTTGCCGAAGAAATGACTTGGCTCTTAAATGCCTTTTTGCTTCGTCAAGACCAATATAACAGGACAGACTTTTCTGATAGAGAAATATTGAAAGAAAAATTATCCGAATCTGAGATTCTTCTTATTGAAAAAGAAGATAAACGAAAATTTTGTTCTTTGAAAGATTTGGAATCTAATGGGCATTTTTGGACAATGGAGAGCGAGGCTTTTGCTGCAGCGAACAGACTGTTGAAAGAAATAAAGTCAACCGACAAGTCTGCAATTTCTTTATTGAAGACATTGTATGGAGAAGAACAGGCTCACCTGAAAGATATAGACATGCTTCTTTGCAAGCAGAGATATTATAATTTGATGGACGACTTAATCTTATCAAAATTTGAAATTGCCAAGATTAGTATTAATGAAGAACAGCGTCGATTGGATTTGTATTGGTCTCTTAAAGGAAAAGAAGACAAATGGATTGTTGTTTATACGGATAAACATCAACGTAGATATGGAACGGGTAGAAATATGATGTTTGTTCAGACATCTACAGAACAACTCTTTGATGATAATTATGATGCAATAAGAAGTTCATATGGTTTAATTGTTCCCAAAAACAGTGGATTGTCCGATTTCTTTGTTGATTTGCTATCAAAGCTGAATCTTGAGGATGAAGATGACATTGCTATTCTGGAGAATGTAGCAAGTTTCATATCTGATATGTTCTCAAAATACAGAGAAGGTATAAATTATGATTGGAAAAAGCAAATAGCAAGAGAATTTGATCGTGAATCTAATCCAAGTTTTTATTCTTTTGTTTTTGGAAAGATCTCAGAAGATGATCTGGTTTCCGCTTGCTCTAATTGTAAGTTTAGACTTTATGATACCTCTAGATGGTACAGAGATAAGACACGAAATTAATTCTGTATACAATATTCTGGCAATCATTAATATACAGATGGTAGCAGAAAAAGTAATGATTTCAGATAGAGTTTACAGCTAGCTAAAATCATCAGCTCCCATGCGGTCTCATCCCGCACAACCTGGCGTTGACCTTTGATGGTCCGCCAACCTTATAGCGTAGCGGTTCTGAGCACCGGAGGGCGGTTACATCCTCTCGTCCCTGAGGGAAGAGAGGCTTGGTGAGAAAGGTGGAGCCTTCCTTAACGGTAAGGAAGGACGGGTTGGTTTTCGAAAATTTTATCATGTCCCTAATCTCATGTAATTATAACTCGAACAAAAAGGTGAATGTCAAGGCTGCCTAATTGGCAGCTCTGTCAATACCAATTAATAATATGCTTTTTTTGAAAAATGTTGGATGTGCTAACTGCTGAAAATCAGTAGTTACGTTCTAACGGAGATTTACGTAATTATGGGAAAAAATAAAAAATATAAAGCTGATGCAATTAAAGCAACCCCTGATACTCTAAAAGTACAACATATAGAGGAAGCTTCTGATGTTAGGTTGAAGAAATTTAATCTGCTGGCTCTTTTGTTGAGTTTCGAGAAGTATTGGTCACCTTATTCTTTATCGGATGGTAGCCTATATAAAGAAGAGGTGAAAGAGGAGGCGGCTAAAGTCGTAAATTTGTTTTGTGAAATATATGATGCAGAGTTATTTGAACGTACTGCTGATGGAGAGATTATAAGACCCAGTAAGGATGTGAACCGCAAGATATTTATCAGATCATTAAAAAGCTGGTTGACTACCGATGACTTGTTCCCTTATATGAATCAGCGTAATACCTTTGTCAATAGGGAAAGAAATTACTTTCAATATGTGTTATCTGAGTTTGAAAGCGAATTGTCAGAAGAACTTGGATTGCCAGTTAAGATGAAATGCGAAACTTCTTCTTATGAAGAATTATTTCATAAGAATGTCCTCAAATGGGCGGCGCAGTTGCCCGATGAAGTTGTTCATAAAATGGATGATACTTATATTGATAAGATGAGTAAGTCTGATACACTTGTGGTTGTTGGTGATATACGACGTTCACAAGATTTAATGACTTATGGCAGCAATCCTGATGTGTATAGAGAGAAGATAATAGAATTTATGAATAAAACTCGACAAATTCTTAAAGATAATTGTGGATTATATGATCGTTTTACTGGTGATGGTTTCATTGCATATTTTAATAAGTATATGTGTGAGCAAGAAGGTAAGGATTATTATGAAATGATGCTAAAATCTTGTCGAGAAATATTGGAATTTTCTAATCCTTTCTTTGATGAATGGGTTAAATTGCTAAGACGTATCCCTGAGATGGAAATTGGCTTATGCATAGGTGTTGATAGTGGAATAGTTAGCTTCAAAGATCTGAATAATCAACTTTTTGCTATAGGTGATGCATGTGTCTGGGCTACCCGTATGAATTCTGCTGGTGAAAAAGGAGATATTATTCTTAATAATATTCCGTATCAGGTTCTGTCTTCATCTTTGAATGGAAATAACTGCAATAGAATCAATTCTGTAACAAAGGGCGGAGAGCATTTTTCTGCTTATCGCTTGAAAATTAAAAATATTCATTATGTGCCAACAAATAAGAGACCACAAGAGCATCGAGAGCCTCGAGCAATCTCTTGATCGAGTTAATATGTGGATAGGAAACTGCGATCAAAAAGCAGGTTTTCTTTTAGCAACTATTGGGGTTATAATGACGATTCTATTCACATCTGATTTTATGAAGGAAGTGAAGAATGCGGTCATAAAACCATTTTTGGAGTATTGGGGAAATCAAGGAGATATTGAGTTTTGTCTTTTAAACTTTTTGTTTTCAATTTGTTTTGCTGCTACAATCGTATTGTCTATAATAAGTGCAATTTATGCACTTCGTTCTATTTCTGCAACGATAGATTCGAAAAAGATAATATCTGATAATCCCAATGTGGTTAATAAATCATTTTTGTTCTTTCAAACAATATCTTTTATGACTTATGATGAATTTAAAAATCATGAAGGAGCTGATTATCAATTGGACTTACTTAGTCAAATATACATAAATTCAAAGATATGTACTAAAAAGTTTGAAAGCTACCAAACAGCATTGCGTTTTTTTTATGTTGTGGTAATTTGTTTGGCATTAATGTTTATCTTTTATTTATTTATGCATTATGAAGGCAACTAATTATAAATATGATTTAAACTCATCAGTATCTCGTATAGATGAAATATTAGATGCGTCTAATGATGAGTTTGTGGAGTCTGATAGTATAGTTGATAGAGAAAAATTGACTGATACTAATGGCTTTTATGTTCATTGTACAGCATTATTTGTTGATATTAGGGATAGCAGTAATATGACAGATGCTCATAAACGACCTGTATTGGCTAAGATATATAGAAGCTTTATTTCAGAAATGGTAGCATTGATGAATGGCCATGATACTTGTCGTGAGGTCAACATTAATGGTGATTGTGTCTGGTGTGTATGCGAAACCAACTATAAAAAAGATATTGATGGAGTGTTTTCTTTAGCCGCTAAAGCATGTAGCTTGGTAGATATATTAAATTACAAGCTAAAGAAAAAAGGCTATCAGAGATACGAAGTTGGTGTAGGTATAGATTATGGAAGAGCCTTAATGATAAAGGCAGGATATAAAGGATCTGGTATTCAAGATGTCCTTTGGATGGGAGATGTTGTTAATCAAGCATGTCATCTTTCTAATGAGGCAAATAGTGGATATTTTGACAAGAGAGTCTTTCTTTCAAATATCATTTTTGATAATTTGAATGATGACAATAAAAAACTATGTTCAAAAGATGGTGGAAGGGATATTTATCAGGCAGATGTTGTCAATATAGGCATGAATGACTGGTTGCAAGATGCAGATAAGTGATGTTTCCTACGTAGTTCGCCAGCCGACAAACAATCGCAATTCTATTGCGTCAAACACTCAACACCAGCCCCTTGCGGGTAAAGACTACGCTGGCGTTACCAAAACTCTGGCAGAGTCGGAGCGTCGCCAGCTACATCCTTCCTTCTGAGGAGGAAGGCTTGGTTAGAGGTGGAGCTCCCTTTGGCTAAAGGGAGACGGAGGGATTCGAAAAATGCCTTCTTTAATGGTAAAGAAGGACGGGATGATTTTAGAAAAAGAATAAAATAAAAACACAATATCACTATGAATGATTTTAAGAATATTAAAGTAGCAGTAGCTGGTACCGGCTACGTAGGTCTGAGTATAGCAACGCTGTTATCTCAGCACCATCATGTAACAGCAGTAGATGTAATTCCTGAGAAGGTGGAGAAACTCAACAATAAGATTTCTCCAATCCAGGACGATTACATCGAAAAGTATTTGGCAGAAAAGCCATTGAACCTCGTGGCAACCCTTGACGGCAAGTCAGCCTATAAGGATGCTGACTTCGTAGTGATTGCAGCACCAACCAACTACGACCCAGTAAAGAACTACTTCGATACAACCCATGTAGAAGAAGTCATCGACCTGGTTCTGGAGGTAAACCCAGATGCTGTGATGGTCATCAAAAGCACCATCCCAGTAGGTTATACCCGCAACCTCTACTTGAAGTATGCCAAGAAGGGCGTGAAGAAGTTCAACCTGCTCTTCTCTCCAGAGTTCCTTCGTGAGAGCAAAGCACTCTATGATAACCTTTACCCAAGCCGTATTATCGTAGGCTATCCAAAGATTATCGAGCGCCCTGAGTTTGCTGAGGAGAATGAGGCTATCAAGTCAGTAACTAATGTCGAGATGTTGAAGGAAGCAGCCAAGACCTTCGCCGCTTTGCTCCAGGAAGGTGCCATCAAGGAAAACATCGATACCCTCTTCATGGGTATGAAGGAAGCTGAGGCTGTCAAACTCTTTGCCAACACCTATCTGGCACTCCGAGTAAGCTATTTCAATGAGTTGGATACATACGCTGAGGTAAAGGGACTCGATACCAAGGCAATTATCGATGGTGTAGGTCTTGACCCACGAATCGGTACCCATTACAACAACCCAAGCTTCGGCTATGGTGGTTATTGCTTGCCAAAGGATACCAAGCAGCTCCTGGCAAACTATGCCGATGTTCCAGAGAATCTGATAGAGGCAATCGTAGAGAGCAACCGCACCCGTAAGGACTATATCGCTGATGCCGTACTCCTGAAGGCTGGCTATTATAACGAGAATAGTTCTTTTGATGCTAGCAAAGAGCACAGCTGCGTGATTGGTGTCTATCGTCTGACGATGAAGTCAAATAGCGATAACTTCCGCCAGTCAGCCATCCAGGGCATCATGAAGCGTATCAAGGCAAAGGGCGCAGAGGTTATTATCTACGAGCCAACATTGGAAGATGGAAGTACATTCTTCGGTAGCAAGGTTGTAAATGATATGAATGCTTTCAAGAAGCAGAGCCAGGCAATTATCGCCAACCGCTATGATGCTTGTCTGGATGATGTAAAGGAGAAGGTATATACTAGAGATATTTTTAGAAGAGATTAAGATTATGGTAAGTTATAATATAGATTTAACTGGTAAGACAATCCTTGTTACAGGTGCAGCCGGATTTATCGGCAGTAATCTTGTAAAGCGTTTGTTTAATGATGTGGAGAACATCAAGGTGATAGGTATTGATAGTATTACAGATTACTATGATGTAAACATCAAGTTTGAACGTCTGAAAGAAATTGAGGCAATGGGTAAGGATTGGACGTTTGTTCATGACTCTATTGCCAATAAGGAGGCTATCGAGAAAATCTTCTCTGATAACCAGATTTCTGTGGTTGTCAACCTTGCTGCCCAGGCAGGAGTACGTTATAGTATTACTAATCCTGATGCTTATATCCAGAGCAACCTCATTGGCTTCTATAATATCCTTGAGGCTTGCCGTCATCACGAGGTAGAGCATTTGGTATATGCAAGCTCTAGCAGTGTGTATGGTAGCAATAAGAAGGTTCCATATTCTACAGATGACAAGGTGGATAATCCTGTGAGTCTATATGCTGCAACCAAGAAGAGCAACGAGCTGATGGCTCATGCGTATTCTAAACTCTATAACATTCCAAGTACGGGCTTGAGATTCTTCACCGTGTATGGTCCTGCAGGTCGCCCTGACATGGCATACTTTGGATTTACCAACAAGCTGGTGAAGGGCGAAACCATCAAGATTTTCAACTATGGTAACTGCAAGCGTGACTTTACTTATGTAGATGATATAGTTGAAGGTATCGTAAGAGTAATGCAGTATGCCCCAGAGAAGCATAATGGTGAGGATGGTTTACCTATCCCTCCATATAAGGTATACAATATCGGAAACTCGCATCCAGAGAACCTGCTGGAGTTTGTAAGCATCCTGCAGGAGGAGTTGATTCGTGCAGGTGTGCTGCCTGAGAACTATGACTTTGAGGCACATAAGGAACTTGTACCAATGCAACCAGGCGATGTACCTGTTACTTATGCAGATACAACACCTTTGGAAGAAGATTTTGGTTACAAGCCATCTACTTCTTTACGTGAGGGATTACGTGCATTTGCCGAATGGTTTAAAAAATATTATTTGTAAAAAATGAATATAATTAAGACCGAAATAGATGGCGTGCTCATTATTGAGCCACGCCTCTTCCGCGACGCTCGTGGCTACTTCTTCGAGAGCTTCAGCGAGCGAGAGTTTGATGAGAAGGTTGCCCCAATCCTGGGACATAGTGTTCACTTCTGCCAAGACAATGAGTCTATGAGCAGTTATGGTGTGATGCGAGGTCTGCACTTCCAGCGCCCTCCATTTACCCAGAGTAAGTTGGTACGCTGCGTAAAGGGTAGAGTACTTGATGTAGCAGTGGATATTCGCAAAGGTTCACCAACCTACGGCAAACATGTAGCCGTAGAGTTGACAGAAGACAATCATATCCAGTTCTTCATCCCTAAGGGCTTTGCCCATGGCTTCGCTGTCCTCTCAGAAACAGCAGTCTTCCAATACAAATGTGACAACTTCTATCACCCTGAGGCTGATGGTGGTATCAGTATCTTAGATGATACCCTTGGTATTGATTGGAAAATCCCAACAAAACATGCCAATCTCTCAGAAAAAGATACGAAGCATGCGATGTTGAAGGATTTTGATAGTCCTTTTGATGTCAATGTGGATTTATACAAATAAATATAAACACTACTCACTAAACATTAAAGGAAATGAAGGGAATAGTATTAGCAGGTGGTAGTGGTACACGCTTGTACCCAATCACCAAAGGCATCAGCAAGCAGTTGATTCCAATCTTTGATAAACCGATGATATATTATCCTATTTCGGTTTTGATGTTGGCAGGTATTCGTGAGATACTCATTATTTCAACCCCTTACGACTTGCCAGGTTTTAAACGCCTCTTAGGCGATGGTAGCCAGTTTGGAGTGAAGTTCGAATATGCTGAGCAGCCATCACCAGATGGCTTAGCCCAAGCCTTCATTATCGGTGAGGAATTTATTGGCAATGATTCTGCTTGTCTTGTGTTGGGCGATAACATCTTCCATGGTGCAGGACTTAGCCAGATGCTTCTTCAGGCAGTAGTAGATGCAGAGCAGAACAGCAAGGCAACCGTCTTCGGTTATCGTGTCAGCGATCCTGAGCGATATGGTGTCGCAGAGTTCGATGAGCAAGGCAATTGCCTTAGCATTGAGGAGAAGCCTGAGCATCCAAAGAGCAACTATGCTGTAGTTGGCTTATACTTCTATCCTAACAAGGTGGTGGAAGTAGCCAAGCATATCAAGCCTTCTGCTCGTGGCGAGTTGGAAATCACAACAGTCAACCAGGAGTTCCTGAAAGATAAGCAGCTGAAGGTGCAGACTATGGCAAGAGGATTCGCCTGGCTTGATACCGGAACCCATGATTCCCTTTCAGAGGCATCTACCTTTATTGAAGTTTTGGAGAAGCGCCAGGGCTTGAAGGTAGCTTGTCTGGAAGGTATCGCATATCGCCAGGGATGGATTACCGCCGAGCAATTAAGAGAGAATGCTCAACCTATGTTGAAGAACGACTATGGTAAGTATCTGCTTTCTATACTTAATGAAACTGAAGGAACTTTGAAGAAGAATTTGGAATTCTAGATTATAATAATAAAAAAGCAAAGAATTTTAGTTTAGTGATTAGTTAGATATAAAATATTCCAAAGGTAGGCGAAGCATCATAAGCATTTTTATGAGCTACTTTTCGCTGTTGGTGTGGAGCCTACCTTATTTATATGAAACATAAGTTATTGGTAGCAAAAATGCTATCGATAGTTAATTAACAAGTAAAGAAATGAAAATAGTATTGCGACCAATTACTCTTCAAGATGGAGTCCATCTTGTTAAGTGGAGAAATGATGAGAATGTATTAAACCATTGCCTTTCTAGAGCAAAGATTACAGAAGAATCAAATGCAGAATTCTTTAAGAACTTTGTAGAGACAGGTAAGTATAAGCAATTTATGGTTGAGCGTATTGATGAGGATTTTCCTATTGTTGCTTATCCAATAGCTACTGTATATTTGAAGGATATGGATTATACTAATAAGCGCTGTGAACTTTGTATCTTTACCAGTACAGATACAGAGTGGACACCTGAAAGTCAAAGCCAGGCCATCCATATGTTAGTAGAGAAAGCATTTAACGAATATGGTATGCATAAGGTTTATTCTTACGTATTCTTTGAGTTTGCCGATGAGGTAGAACTCTTAAAAAATGCAGGATTCTCATCTGAAGCTATTCTTAAGGATGAGGCTATTAGTGAAAATGGTGAGTACGAAGATATTGTAAGATTAAGTATCCTAAAGCCATAAATCGGTATGCCAAAATCAAGCGGTGTCATAGGATCTTTGTTATGGAAGGGTGGTGAAAGAGCGGTGGTTCAAGGATTAGGACTTTTGATTCAAGTTGTCCTTGCTCGCCTTTTATTACCAAAAGATTTTGCAAGTCTGGCAATTATTAATGCAATCATTAATTATCTTGGTATTTTTGTTCAAAGTGGCTTGTCTATTGCTGTAGTTCAGAAGAAAGAGTTGTCAGAGAAAGATTTATCCACCCTTACATCAATAAGCTTATTTGTTGCATTAATACTTTTTATAGGATTATATTTCATAGCACCATTTGTAAGTGAATATTACAATATTGAAGAATTGACTTGGCCAATTCGAGTTATGGGAATTTCATTGTTCCTTTTCTCTTTCAATTCCATTCAAACTGGTTTACTTACAAGAAAGATGATGTTTCGCAGCATTTTCTTTCGAAGTATGTTGGCAACGCCTTTGTCTGGTATCATTGGTATTGCTATGGCATATATGGGAATGGGAATTTGGGCTTTGATTGGTTATTATCTTACTAATATCCTATCAATTGTCATCTTTATGAATATGATTCCAGAACTTCGTCTTAAATTAGGATTTTCTTGGCAAAGTGCGAAAGAAATATATGGATTTAGTATAAAGATTATTGGAACCAATCTAATCAGTGCAGGTGGAGATACTATTCGTACTATGACAATAGGAAAGGTTTTCTCACCAGAGAAATTGGCTTTCTATGATAGAGGATATAGCTATTCTTCCTTGGTTACACAGGTGGTGAATACATCGTTATCTTCTGTTTTGCTTCCTGTCTTTTCTCGTCAGCAAGATGATATTCAAAAGTTAAGAGAACTGGCAAGACGTTCTGTTTCGATGTCTGCATTTGTTATGATACCTATCTTAGTATTTGTTGCAGTTGCAGCTCAACCTTTAGTCTCTTTTGTGTTGTCGGAAAAATGGTTACCATGTGCCATCTTTTTGAGTTTGTTTTGTATTCTACGAATTCCTGGAATCATAACTTCAATAGATAAGCAAGTTTATTATTCCGTGGGCAAGAGTCAAATAGGACTTTATTATGAAATAGGTCTTTTAGCAGTAAACTTATTGTCTCTGACCTTAATGATTCCTTATGGGGTTTGGGCTATTGCAATTGGTTATACTGTTGTAGAATTTTCAGGAAATTTTATCTTATGTATCATCAGCAGTAGAGTCTTTGGTTATTCCCTTTGGGATAGATGTAAAGATCTGGTAAAACCGGTTTTCAACTCTGCTGTTATGGCAGTGGCAGCTTATGCAATGACCCGATATTTTGAAAGAGACTATGTATTGATAGTAATGCAAATGTTTGTTTCTGGGGTGGTGTATATTTTAATGTCATGGATAACTCATGATAAAAATTTATTCCAAGTAAAAAATATAATTCGAAATAGGAAATAATAATGAAGACAAAAAGACTATCTGGTATTGAACTACTTAGATTATTTGCGATGTTTGGCATTGTATTATCTCATTGGGGTGGTCATGGAAGTTGGCAGCTTGAATCAGATAATACCTATCTATATAATAAGGTTTTTCTACAATTCACTCAATATTTAGGTGAAATTGGAAATTGCATATTTATATTGATTACTGGATATTTTTGTGCCAATAAAACAGAAATAAGTAAGGAGGGGTTAATTCGGGTTGTTGCTGATGTTAAAGTATATGCTTTTATAATCTGGGGTGCGGTTGTCATGCTAGGATTAGTACCATTTACCGTAATGGGGGGGCTAAAATCAATACTGTCAATTATGTATCCAAATTATTGGTTTGTGCTTCCATATTTAGCTGTTTTCATATTATCGCCATGGATAAATCAGGTGTTACATCACTCTTCAAATAAGGCATTGAAGTATTACTTTGGTATAATGATAGCTATAGAAATGTTGCTACCATTAATGAAGGCTCCTACTATTTCTTCTAATGTAGGGTTATTTGTACTTCTTTATTCCCTAGGATTCATGTTGCGGACAAAGAAAATATCAATTTTCAAAAAGGATAAAACCCCCATATTACTTCTTTCAACGGGATTTATGACAGCAATAATATCATTAATAATCTTGGATTATGTTTTGCCAGTCTTTAATCTTAATATACACTTAAGTATGATGTTGATTGGTCGATTTTCATTCTTGCCAGTATTGTCTGCGATAGGATTATTATTGTGGTTTGAAAGGTTGAATATAGTCTCGCCAATAATTAATCGTTTAGCTCAAAGTGCTTTTGCTGTATATTTGATATCCGAGAATCCTAATGTTTATCCTTGGTTTTGGAAACTTTTTTTTGATAATATAGAATTTTATAATACTTCATATATGATACCTATAGCATTATTGCAGGCTTTGGTAGTAATGGCTTCTTGTATCTTTATTGATATGGTGTATAAGTTGGTTAAAAGTAATGTTTTAATGTTATTTAAAATAATAAGAAAATGATTAATGTTTATCAGCCTACTTTAGGCAAAGAGGAGCTTGATGCTCTTAAGGATGTTTTCGAGTCAAATTGGCTCGGTAAAGGCAAAAGAGTTGCTGAGTTTGAGGAAAAGTACGCAAGTCATCTTGGTGTTTCTAAAGACTTGGTTCTCACAACTAATTGTTGCAGTGAAGGACTCTTCTCTTCAATGCACCTTTTAGATATTCAGCCTGGAGATGAAGTGATTGTTCCAACAATTAGTTTTATTGGAGCTGGTAATGCTGTTTGTGCACATGGAGCAAAGTTGGTGCTTTGCGATGTTGATCCTCATACCCTAAATGCACGTGCAGAGGACATAGAGAAGGTTATTACCCCTAAGTCAAAGGCAATCCTTCTTTTGCATTATGGCGGTATTCCATGTGAAATGGATGAGATTATGGCTCTTGCCAAGAAGCATAATCTTAAAGTGATAGAGGATGCTGCTGCTGGAGTTTGTTCACGTTATAAAGGTAAGGCTATTGGTACTATTGGCGATATGGGTATGTGGTCTTTTGATGCAATGAAGATTCTTGTTAGTGCAGATGGAGCCATGTTGTACTTCAATACACCTGAGTTGCGTAAGAAGGCAGATCGCTGGTTGTATTTTGGACTCGAAACCAAGAGCGGTTATGAGAATAGCGTTGCTCAAAAATGGTGGGAGTTTGATATTTCATCCTTTGGACATCGTGCCATTATGAATGATGTTACAGCAGCAATGGCATTAGAGCAGCTTAAGAAGTTGCCAATGTACATGGAGAAGCGCAAACATGTGAGTGATTTTTATTATGAGAATCTTAAGCAATTCTCTTGGTTGGAACTTCCTCCAGTATTGCCTGACTATGTAGAAACTTCATATTATTTCTACCATGTACAGATTACTAATGGTAAGCGTGATCAGTTTGCAAAATTCTTGCGTGAGAATGGAGTATATACAACATATCGTTATTATCCACTCCACCGTGTGCCAGGTTATGGGGTAACAGGTGAATTCCCAAATGCTGATTATGCAGCAGACCACACCCTTAACCTTCCTATTCATCAGAGTATTTCTGATCAAGATTTGGAATACATCTTGGAAAAGGTTAAGGAGTTTGATGAAAAATATTGTAAGTAAATAAATATGGTATAACTGGCAGTACAGGTATTCAGTAATGAAGTGGTTCAATACCACCTGCCAGTTCATATTAATTAAAGTTGTGGCATTGTATCTTGACCGTATTTCATGTATCTTCTTTGATGTTTTTATTGAACGATAAGAATATTAAACACAATAACGAATAACTTAGTCAAGTATAGTAAGATAAAGATAGACACGACTGATATTATGATATTAATTTCTAGTTAACGATATAAATAGTTTTTGTATACTAATTTGAATTGACAATGTTTAATTATAATTTTGTGGTATTGAACTCAACAGACAATAAATTTAAAATAGATCATGATGCATATTATACAATTTGCATGGAGGATTTATATAAATTATCTGAAGTAGTAGTTGTTTCGTGGGCTTTAGATTATGCTCCAATGTTTGTTAAATTTCTATTTAACTTACATAATTCTGAGTTTATTAATAGATATATAAAATTGCCATTTAAGAAATTATGGTATCCTTTTTATTTTAAGAATAAATTCAAGGATAATAAACCTATTTGTTTTGTCCTTATTGATAGAAAATATTCTGTCGACTATTTACATTATTTAAAGAAAAAATATAAAAATTGCAAGATTGTACTTCTCCATAGGGATTTACGCTTTGTCTGCGAACGTATGAACCCAAAACTTCTTACGTGTAAAGATATTGATTTGCAAATGACTTTCGATAAAGGAGAATCAATCAAATATGATATGCCACATTTTGATGAGTTTGAGTCCAAAATAGAAGTTCCTATCTCAAAGCAGTATCCTGAATCTGATGTTTTCTTTGCTGGAAAAGCTAAAAACCGATTAGACAAGTTACTGGCTATTTATAAGAGCTTGACCGATGCGGGGCTAAAATGCAAATATTATCTAACGGGGGTTGAGCCTTCAAAGCGAATATCTTTGCCTGGTATTGTATATGCAGATAAGTTTATGTCTTATAAAGATATGCTATATCATTCTGTTAATTCAAGATGTATACTGGATATAAATCAGAATAATGCGGATGGATATACTTCTCGATTTTTAGAAGCTGTAATGTTTAATAAACGTTTACTTACAGATAATAAAAGCATAAAAGATTCAGTATTTTATACGAGTAAGAATATTCAGATTATAGATGATTATGAGAAGATTGATGCTGATTTTATTATCAATAATTGTAATATAGACTATCATTATAGTGATCAGTTTTCACCTATTCATTTATTGTGTAAGATCGATGGTCTCTTGAGTAAAGGTTAATTTTTTAAAAACTAAATATTTAATCTCCAAGATTGTATTATTCGTTTCTTTTACTCATTAGAATAAAACCATCATCTGTGATTATTATCCTAAGTTAAGATTTTAAAATTGAATTATGATATTTCGTTTAAATCAAAATGAAAAATTGTTTGTTGACCTGAAATCTTTAAGTGATTTTAGAACACCATTAATGGGAATATCTATTATATTGGTATTATTATGTCATGCAAAGATGGATGGTGCTAATTTACCTTGTTATATATTAAAAATACTGAATTTAGGAAACTGGGGTGTTGATATATTTTTTCTATTGTCTGGTATTGGAATGTATTTTAGTATAACAAAAAAAAATATTCAAAATCAGGCATGGTTTGATTGGTATAAAAGGAGGTTTTATAGAGTACTTATCCCGTATTTTATATTGGAAACGCCCTATTGGATTTGGTATTGTATAGATAATGACGAGGGGGTGATTAGTTTTTTATATTATATTTCTATGTTAAGTTTTTGGTGTGAACATATCGGACTATGGTTTTTAGCATTGCTTATACCTCTATATATAATAACGCCGGTTCTTTATAAGATATTCAATACAAGATATGGTGTTCTTTATTTGATACTTCTTCTTACTATTACTTTAACTTCTCCTCTAATTGTGCGCAATATTTTCAATAATAATATAATATGTAATATATTGGGGGTTATTGTTAGAGTTCCATGTTTTTTGATTGGATTATATTATGGTAAAAAAATCAAAGAAGGTAAGAATGTTAATTTTCTATATTTAATATTGTTACTATTAGCTTTCCATATAATTCCATTCCTCTCTCTAATGTCCAAAAGCTGGATTTGGGGATTGATTTGTTCGGTGTTGTTTGTTAAAATGTTAAGTTCGTTTTCTAGCTCTTTAAAAATTTTGGAGGTATTTGGAAAATATACGTTAGAAATTTATATCTCTTTAGATGTTTTGACTAATTTGCTTAGTGCAGTATTAGAAAAAGGTACTTTGTTTTGGCTCCTAACCATATTAGGTAGTTGCTCTTTATCATTCATATATGTAAAAATTAAACATTTTAGATTAGCATAAATGTACTCATTGATAATAACTCTTATTGTTCTTTTTTTTGCTTTATTTTATAGTAAAAATAGATTTGTCTCACTCCTTATGGGAATATTCTTATTCGTGTTGTATGGTTTTGAATATACTAAAAATGGATATGGTGATTATCATGTATATGAAGGAATCTATAAAGGCATTTCTAAAGGTGAATTGTGGGCTTTATTAGACTATGAACCTATTTTTGTATATATATTAAGAATATTTGGTAAAATTGGTTTAAGCTTTGTAGAAATTAAGATATTGTTGGGCTTTTTTTATGTTTTTGTCATTTATAAAACAATATCTTTATATACTAGAAAGTACATATAAAAAGTGTTTGAGAGAAGAATGAGGAAAGTTTACTGGTTATCAGTTACTTTCCTCATTTTGGTTAAAAGTG
>ENA-UEQM01000116-UEQM01000116.1-human-gut-metagenome-genome-assembly--contig:-NODE-116-length-55175-cov-13.471614_pt1 | contig 55175 bp, 45 predicted proteins | sample MGYA00242948_ERZ507948 | MGnify/ENA primary metagenome ERZ507948 (study PRJEB26167, sample SAMN06115440) | human gut metagenome | host: Homo sapiens | place: China:Hubei | collected 2015-07-28... | reverse complement strand
ATAAAGTTCCAGTTTCTCCCGGAGAATTTTTCGAGAAGTGAAAATGCTCCTCCTTTTGAGACTCGAAAAATTCGCCATTTTGAGGTGGAGAGAATTTTTCTGGAAAATAAAAAAATGCTCGACCATTTTTTTTTGCTCAAATTTCCCCTTTGATTACAGCTTGGATCGTCTAAATACGGGAAAGTAAAAGAATTCCGCTTTGTGAAATTATTTCTTCCTGGTTATCATGATCTGATTTTCAGGAGTTCGGTCAGCGATTCTTTGAGTTGTGGTATTTCGCTTTCCGCAATTCCTCGACAGGTGATGAGGACAAGCAACCCAATCGGGATCAGCAGAATTACCAGAAAATGAATCAGTCCGCCGAACAGGAACCCTGCAAGGCAGACGATAAGGACCGGCCAGATTATCTTTTGTCTGAGGACAAAGACTTCAATATCGGTTCCTTCGCCAATCTCTCTCTGATACAGTTTCAGAAGTAAATTCGGCTGCTCGGAATTTCTGAGGAAACCTACCGGTTGCAAAATAATTTCATTGTCGCTTTCCGATTGGACGATGAATGTGTAATCGGCGTTTTTCAGCGTTCCGAATGAGGCGGCGATATAGCAGGAATAAGTGTTCGCCCTGATATGTTCGAGCAGTTCCGGGGGCGATAGTGGCGAATAAAGTGTAAACTCCACTGAATTATGTTCTTCCATGGCGGTTCCATTCATCGTTAAATGCAAAGACGCGTTGGAATTCCATCATCAATATAACAGCTTGTCGCGGGAATGCAAGCCGAGGAACGGTTGTGAAAGCGGAAGTTGCGGAGTTTTGCGCCGCCTTGCCGCAGGGCGGCTGAAAAATGCCGTTTTTTTCGTTCGGGTGCTTGGCATTCCGGCTACAAATCGTTTATAATATAAGACAGGGAACTTCGAAACTGGTTTTCAATCAAATGAAACGGGAGAAGGATTATGCGGCGAGTGGCGTTCAAGATGAAGTTGTTCAAGGGGTGTTGCGAAGAATATAAGAAGCGGCACGACGCGATCTGGCCCGAACTTTGCCGGGAACTGAAGGCGGCGGGGATTTCGGACTATTCCATCTTTCTGGATGAGGAGACGCTGACGCTGTTTGCGGTGCAGAAGCTGACCGATGCGAATTCCGCGGATTCTCTGCCGGAAAAAGAGATCATGAAAAAATGGTGGGATCACATGGCGGACATCATGGAGACCAAGCCGGATCAATCGCCGGTCTGTACTGAACTCCGGGAAGTCTTCTACCTGAACTGATCCGAAAACAGCCGATGCCGTTCCCGCCGGTTCGAACCGGCGGGACGTTTCATTTCACTGCTCCTTCCCGCAGGAAATCGGGAGGTGGTGGTAGTTTGCTGAACCGATTGTGCGAAGATTTTTCCGGTTGCGCGGTGGGAAGATGAAAAAGAACTATTTGCGGTTCATCGGTTGGAGCGTCGGAGGGATCGTGGTGTTGATTCTTCTGGCGAGTTGGAAGTTCCGGCTGATTTTTCCGGCTTACCTCTTGACCTGCTTGGGCGGCACCATATGGGCAACCTGCTGGACTGTCAGGAAAATTGCATTGTCCAACCGGATTCGCCTGTTATTGGCTTTGCCGATCTTTCTGTGCTGGAGCTGGATGGGCTTCGTTCCCCTTTTGCCTGTCGGGCTGTTTTCGATCTGGTATTCGGAGACTTATCCGGAGCAGGGACTCAAAGTGCCGATGTATGAACTGCGTGGTTATCCGGTTCGGAATGTCACATTTCACCGCTCCTATTCTCTGGAAAGTTTCAACTTCGATATCACGGAGCAGGAGTTCCGGGAGTTGTCGAAACATTTCTCGCAACCGCTCCGGGAAATTACCACCCCGTTCCATATAAGGGTGCTGAAGGTGCCGGCGAAAAACTGGGCCGAGGCTGTAACGGAGGATATTTTCGTCGAACATGGCCTGTATTCGGAATATCGACAAAGCAACGGCGGCGGCTATCTGCTGGTATTCGATCGGAACTATGATCGCGGTTATTACAGATGTTCTCCAAGATAATATCCAAAAAATCAGGAATTTTTCTCAAAAATAGCTCTTTTGTCTCTTGATATATTCCAATCTGGTTATATATTGATAATAGAATATAACCGGAATGGAATATATCCGTTCCGAAAAAGGAGGAGGAGAGTTATGAAGAAGATTGAATGGAAATGGTATCTGCCAGGCGGCGCATGGGTTGGCGTCGGGGCGCTGGTGGTCGGAATCGGTGCGTTTTCGGTGGCGAACGGCGGTTGTCCGTTTGCGGCGGCCGGTGGCAGTCCGACGGTGATGAAAGCAGAAAGCAACAGGGAGGCGGCAGCGGCGGTTCCCGCGAAGGAGGTGGGGGAAATGAGTTGGATGACTGATTTCAAGGCGGCGAAAGCATTGGCCGAAAAGGAAAAGAAAGACCTGTTGATTTCGTTCAGCGGTTCCGACTGGTGCGGCTGGTGCATCAAGCTGGATCAGGAGGTGATGGAGCAGCCGGAGTTTCTGGAATGGGCGAAGAAGAATGTCGTATTGCTCAAGCTGGATTTCCCGCAGAACATCCCGCAGAGCGAAGCGCTGAAACGCCAGAATGAAACGCTGGCGCAATATTACGGCGTGCAGGGATTTCCGACCGTGATCCTTGCGAAACCGGATGGTCAGGTGATTGCCCGTACCGGTTATCAGCGCGGCGGAGCCGCCGCTTATGTGAAGCATCTTGATGAACTGCTGAAACAGAAATAGAAGGTAAAGCGGCCTGATTCGCAAGCTGGGGCAGGGGCGGCCGGAGGGCCATCCCCGCTCCAGCTGTTCTGTGGTCAGGTTTCTCATTCGCAGAAAACGTTGCAGGAATAAAATGGAGGCAGGGATGATTGGTGAGAAAGAACCGGAATTGGATTTGACGGATACGGAGCAGCTCCAGAAAGTGCTGAAAGCATTGGCCAGCCCGATCCGGATTGCGATTCTGCAGTTTCTGCACAATGGGCCGAGTTGCGTGACATTGCCGTGCATAAAGCTCGGCATCTCCCAGCCGAACCTCTCCAAGCATTTGCAGATTCTGCGGGAGGCGGGATTGATCAACTGTCGGACCAAGGGGACACAGCACTGTTATTTCATCTGCCGTCCCACGCTGATGGGGCCGCTTTTCGGGTTGCTCGAACAGAAGCACACCTACCGTCCATGCAGTAAACCCGAACAGCATGAGTAAGAGAGGTAGGACGGTTTTGACTGCTGTGCGATTGGAAAGCGGAGATGAATCTCCGCACTCCAAGGTTGTTCCGCGACCTTATTGGATTTTCGCGAGGACGGGCAAAGAGCCATGCCGCATTCGCGGCAGGCGGGTCTGCCCGTCCTTTCGGGTGGCAGACCTTGTGCGCTACGCGGCCTGATTTCCAATCAGGCTCCGGTAGCTGGACGCTGTAGCGCACACTGTCTCCGACGGGCAAGGCGCTTGTATGGAAGTCTTTGTTTTTGCCCATGACTGTATTGTCCAGCTTTTGTCCATTGGCCGATTGCCTGGCTTCCTGTATATTATAAAATAAAATTGCAGAAATGAAAATTCATTTTCTGCAGGGATTATTCATATTCGTCAATAGCTGCTTGACCCGATCGCGTAAAGACGCCCCGGATTGTCTCGGCATTATCCGCCGGACACTGAAAAAAGTGAAAAGATGGAGCGGCGGCGAATTGTCAAAAAAAAGTAAAAAAACAGCGGCCTATTATTGAAAATTCCGTTTTTGCGGTGTATCTTTGCAAGACTGGCATAGGAAACTTCAAAAAATCAAATAATCAAGTAAACCTAATGCAACAGGGGGGAAATTCCGAATGAAGAAATTATTTCTGGGGATTCTGTTGTTGCTGGTCGCCGCAGCGTTTTATACGATGCTGACCGCAACCGACCGGGCCTCGGAGGTCCCGGTGATCACCTGGCGAACCGATACCAATCCGCAGCGCGAGGAACAGATCATGCTGTTTCGCGAATGGCTGGTCAGGAACGGCCATATTCAGAAGGACAAGGACGGCAAACCGGTTCTTTATACGCAGGAGGAAGCCGACGCGCTCAACGCTCATTACGGAGTGAAACCCGGCGAACCGCACAGCGTGAAGGCCGGAGATAAAAAACCGAACGGCAATGTGGTAGCCGAAACCGCCAGCAACCAGAGCACCCTGATCCAGGCGGTATCCGGGATGGCCGGCGATATCGTCGACACCGCCGAAGTGCTCGGCTATCAGCAGATGGGCGTGGGAGTCCCGCTGACCGAAGATGCGAATAAAAACGGGTACGGCCTCAACACCACCTATCCCGGCATGGCGGGGCTGCTGGTCGGCATGGACGGCGAGCAGTACGCCTATCCCTGCAACGGCTCCAGCGCGACGGTCTGGATCAACATGGACACCCTGAACCGCTTCGGCGTCAAGGAGATCCCGGAAGACTGGACTCCCGAGGATTTCGAGCGGATCGGCAAGGAGTACGTGATGCGGGCCAATGAGGGGCTGCAGCGTCAGGAGTATTTCTTTACGCAGAGCCTCGACAGCGGCGCCGGCGTCAGCCTGCTGACCAACATCGTCCGCAGCAAGGGTTATGACCTCTATAACGAAACTCTGACGCGCTGCGTCGCGGACAACGATATTTTCAAGAAATATATCAAACTCTTTTACAAGTGGACCTATGAGGACCGTCTTGTGCCGAACGCCGCCGACGTCGCGTCGATGAGCACCGAGAGCGGCTATGGCGGCGCGGATTTCTCGAACTTCATTTCCGGCAAATATGCGATGGTGGTGACGGGGCGTTACTGCCTGATCCGCTTCCGCGAAGTGCAGGACGAGAAGAACAAGGCTCTGGTCAAAGAGGGCAAGGAGCCGAATTTCCGGATCAACTTCGCCACCCGCCTGCCTCCCCAGTACGAGTTCAAGAACTTCATCTTCGGCACCCGCGCAGCGATGTTCTACCGCGGCTCCAAGCAGCCGGAACTGGCCAAGCTTTTCATGCAGTTCCTCGCGAGCAAGGAGTATAACCGGTACATCGTGGAAAGAGGCGACGGACTGCCGCCGAATCCGAGTCTGGTGATGGAAGAACTCAAGGCGATTCCGAAGACCCGTCCGAACGAGGGCAATGTGAACCTGCAGGAGGTGGAGTGGGCGATGACCATCGGCATTCCCGGCAATTTCAGCCCTTTCGTGAAGTCCGGTTCGCCCAACTGGCTGCAAAGTTCGATCAACCAGTATTTCAACAACCGCATGACGCTGGATGAGGCGGTCAAAAATATCGAGACCCGTTACAATATGGAAATCGAGACCTCCAAAAAAGCCAATCCCCGCATGATGGAAGCCTGGAAGAAGGATTGGGCCATCCAGCAGAAGATCGACGAATACAAGAAAGCCGGCAGAAAGATTCCGGCCGAATGGATCAAAAACCCGTTCTACCTGAAGTATTACCGTGAAAAGGGGATGCTGCGGGAAAGCACTCCGGGGGAGAAGAAGTAAAATGGCGTTCAACAAAAAAGATGCGAAGGATTGTGCGGTCGGAATCGGTTTCCTGCTGCCCAACATTCTCGGGTTTATGGCGTTTACGGTGATTCCGCTGGTGATGAGCATCTATATGGCCTTCACTGACTGGAACCTTGAAATGCACAACTACTTCCGGTTCGAACCGATCCGGTTCGTCGGATTCGACAACTTCATCAAATTGTTCACCGATCCCGACTTCGGGCAGTATTTCGGGAACACGTTCTTCCTGATGATCGGCATTCCGTTCGGCGTCGCGGGCAGCCTCGTCGCCGCGCTGCTGCTGAACTGGGACTTCAACGGCAGCGGCAAGCGCCGGATCTGGACCACGATGCTGATCACCGCTGTGATGATCGCTTCCGCCGGAATTCTGGTCTGCCTCGGCATGGGGGCGACCGCGATGACGCTGCTGATGGTCTCGCTGATCGGCGGCGTGCTGGTGATCGGTTCGCTCGGCGGCAAGACGGTCTACCGGACGCTCTTCTACTTCCCGTACTTCACCGCCGGCGTGGCGACCTATATTCTGTGGAAGAAGCTGTACAATCCGCTGACCGGCCCGATCAACAACGCGTTGCGCCCGATTCTGGAGGCCCTGAATCCGGTCGCGATCCTGATCGCCCCGGCCTGTACGGCGATCGGCATCATCCTGCTGGTGTTCGTCGGCCTCTTTTTCCTGAGCATGGTCCGCCGCAAACTCCGGCTGTGGCGCGACGGCGAATGCGGCACGCTGAGCGCCTGGCTCGGCATCGCGCTGCTTTCGCTGCCGCTGATCTTCTCCTGGAGCTGGTGTTCCCCCAGCTGGAAGTCGATGGTGGAGTACAACGCCGCCTGCGCGGTGGAAACCGCCAGGCCGGAGGTGCTGGTCAATGTTTCGACTACCAATCCGAATCCGGTCTGGCTGCTGGTGATGGCGATCGCGTTCCTGGCGACGGGCTGGGGATTCGCGGCCTACCGGCTCTCCCGCGGCCGCAAATACAACTGCATCCCCGACCGGGCGATCGGCGACTCTGCGATCGTGGACGGTTCGACGATGGTCGGACTGATGGCGATGGTCGGCATAGCCTGCGTGTTCTGGGTGCTGCCGCAGATGGTGCTGCAGACCAACGGGCAGCCGACGCCCGACGGGCTGACGCCGCCGCAGTGGCTGGCCGACTACTACTGGGCCAAGCCTTCTTTGCTGCTGATGGGGTTCTGGGGTGCGATCGGCTCGAACAATATGCTGCTGTACCTTGCCGGCCTCTCCGGCGTGCCGCAGGAGCTGTATGAGGCCGCCGACATCGACGGCGCCAGCCCGTGGCAGCGGTTCTGGAACATCACCTGGCCGCAGCTCTCCAACGTGACCTTCTTCATCATGATCATGGCGGTGATCGGCGGGCTGCAGGGCGGTTTCGACATGGCCCGCGTGATGACGCAGGGCGGCCCGGCCGGATCGACCACAACGCTGGCGTACTACATCTACACGCAGGGTTTCGGAACCGGACGCCTCGGCTACGCTTCGGCGGTCTCCTGGCTGCTCTTTCTGCTGGTGTTCGTCGTGACGATGTTCAACTGGAAATTCGGCAACCGCTACACCAACGAGTAAGGAAGGCAACGACAGATCATGAAAGAAAACAGCAAATTCCTGACGAACTTCGCCAAGCTGTTCAGCTTGAATGTGGTTCTTACGCTGATGGCGGTGCTGCTGGTGCTGCCGTTCACCTGGATGATTCTCGCGAGCCTCAAAATGCTCGACGAAATCGGTTACGACACCTGGCTGCCGGAAGTCTGCCAGTGGCACAACTACCGCGACGTGTTCACGATGAAGGGGATCTTCTTCGGGCGCTGGTACTGGAACACCGTGTTCGTGTCGGCGTGGATCACCTTTCTGCAGGTGTTCACCAGCAGCCTCGCGGCGTTCAGCTTCTCCCGGCTGCAGTGGAAGGGGCGCGACAAGGTCTTCTTCCTGTACCTGGCCACGATGATGCTGCCCGGCCTCGTGATGATGATTCCGAACTATCAGAATATGATCCGGCTGCATCTGGTGGACACCTACACCGGCCTGATCCTGCCCGGCGCGTTCTCGGCGTTCGGCACCTTCCTGATGCGGCAGTTCATGATGAACATCCCGAAATCGCTGGACGAGGCCGCCGAAATCGACGGCGCTACCAAGTGGCAGCTCTACTGGGACGTGGTGCTTCCGCTGGCCCGTCCGGCGCTGGTCACGCTGACCATCTTCAGCTTCATCGGCAGCTACAACAGTCTGTTCTGGCCGCTGGTGCTGATGAAGAGCCCGGACAAGTACACATTACCGATCGGCATGCTGGCCTTCGACTCCTCGCAGGGACAGCAGACCAATCTGCTGATGGCCGCGGTCGCGATGAGCGTGGTCCCGATGATCATCATCTTCGTGGCGATGCAAAAGCAGCTGGTCAAGGGCATCATGCTCGGCGGCGTGAAGGGCTGAGTTCCGTCCGTATGGGAGTCACGGGCGGGGCGAACCGTCCTGCCCGTGAAGAGTTTCGATATCCGGCGCCTGATAGTTCCGGTCGCCGCCGAGTTTCAGGAAGCCGCGGTACACGACGCAGAGGATCGCGACGCCGAAGATCGAACAGATTCCGCCGATGAAGAGCGTGTAGTTGTAGCGGTGGTCGATCAGGTCCAGAATCCTGCCCGTCACCGGCGTCAGGATCATCCAGGTGAAGGATTGCAGAATCCACATCGCCGAATTGAACTGCGCGAAATATTTCCTCGGGAACAGCCGGGGACCGAAGGAGGCGGTCAGGGTGCTGAAGCATCCGGAGATCACCCCGTGCAGGATAAAGACGATCGCAAACGACAGATGCCCCGAAATCAGGAACGTTCCGCAGAAGGCGAGCACGCCGTACACCGCCGTCGAAGCGATTCCCATGCGGATCGGATGGAACCGGTCCGCGAGCATGCCGAGAAAATAGCTCAGCCCGAACGAGATGATATAGGTATACGCGAAGTATCTGCCGAGTTCGTCCATGCCGATGTTCAGGCTTTTGGCGTAAAAGATCGTGTATGCGTTAAAAGGGACGTTGGCCATATTCGCGACCGGCACCGCCAGCAGCGCCCAGCGGTAATAGGGCAGCGCGAAACACTCCTTCAGATAGGTGCGGAAGATCGCCGGAATGCTTCCGGCTCCGCGCGGCGCGGGTTCCGCCGGCGGGTACTCCCCCTCCTTCACCTTGCACAGCAGCATGGTGAAACCGGTGCCGTACAGCGCGGCCAGCCCCAGAAAGATCCACATCGAATACGCTTCGGCGTGTCCCAGAAAAAAGAAGTTGAACAGCACGCCCGCCGCGAGGCTGATCGCCCGGAACAGTCCGAAAAAGCGCCCCAGAAACGCCACCGGCACCACATCGTTGACCAGCGCCGTGAAGATCGAGCTGGCCAGCGTATTGCCGAAGTCGAACATGATCCAGAAGAAGCCGAACACCAGCAAACAGGCCATATTCGGCGAAATCGCATCCGCTCCGATCAGGCCGTGCAGTTTCCGTCCCAGCCATGGCGTAAAGGCCAGTCCGATCATCCCCGCCACGATGAACGGGACCGTGAAGGCCAGAAACGGGATGCGCCTGCCGAAACGGCCGCGGTGCCGGTCGGACCGGAAGCTGACCAGCGGCCCGAGGATCGCATTGGTGAAATTGGGGAACGAGAGGATCAGCAGCCCGTAGGTGAAATCGGACACTCCGAACGATTTCACCATCAGTGTCGCCACGCTGCCGACGGCGCGGTCCTTCATCGACCATGCGAAGTCCCCCCACAGCAGCCAGAAGAACAACGCGGCGATCCCGGCGGAGGTATAGGTCAGCGTTCCGACCGACCACAGTTTCGTTTGAGATCTGGACATGGGATGACTCCGGTTTGACGCAGGCAACCGCTACCGCGCGGCAACGCCGTTCCGCAGTTGGCCGGGATCGAAGGTGACGCTCCGTCCGTTGAAAACCACCCGGCAGCGGCCATCCTCCAGCCGGGTGATCTGCGGCTTCGCCCCGCCGGATTTCAGCGGGAACAGCAGCGTGGCGAACCGGAACTCCTTCCGCCGCTTCGCGGTCATCGACAGCGTCGTCGCCGGGTGGAGGTTCCGATCGTTGCGTCCGGCGTACCAGCCCGCCAGACGCGGCTCCTTTTGCCCCGAAACCCGACTGACCTCCAACCCTTCCGGATACAGCGGCACGATCAGAATATCGTAATTCCTGCCGAAGTCCGAAATCACCGCGCCGGGAAGCTCATCGACCGGCTTCAGCTTCAGCGTGTCGAGCTGGAACAGCAGTTCGTAGTCGTGCGCCCGGCCGTCGCGGGAGTTCACCGTGTCGGCCACACAGAAGAAATCCGGCTTCGCGAACAGCACTTCGCGGCGGTGGACGGCAAACTTCGCCTCCTCCGGCCCGAAGCCGTCCCGATAGTCGGCGGCGGCGTAATCAAACCGTTCGTTGGAGATCCACCCCGCCTCGACCGGCGCTTCCGCCGTTTTCGGCTCCCGGCGGAACTGCGCCAACCCGTCGACCAGCAGCGTATTGTGTCCGGCCCCCGAACGGGCGTGGAAGTAGTGCGGCGACCGGTCGTACTGGCCGCCGCCGTCGTCGAAGATCAGCTCCTCGGAGCCTTTGTAGAGGTTGATGTTCAGCTTGTCCTGATGTTCATGCGCCCGGCCGAGCGGCCCGACGTCGAAGCAGAGGTACGCCGCCTCCGGCCCCCAGTCCGAGCGCATCACCGCGAAACCGCCCCACGGCAGGTACCGCGAGGCCGTCCCGCCCGCCGGCGGCGTTCCCTCCGCGCGGCCGGTCGCCGCCCAGCGGAAATCCTGCCGGTGCGGGAACAGCTGCGAGGCAGGCAGCAGCACCGACTTCGTGCGCAGCGTATAGCAGTCGTTGGTGCGCGGCTGCGTCAGGCCAGGCGCGGCCATCGCGAGGTACGCTTCGGCGGCTTTCTCCAACAGCGGCAGGAAATCCTGCGGCAGCTCCCCGAGCCGTCCGTACTGCCGGGCGATGTGCCAGACGGTTGTATTGTTGTTGAACACCACGGCATGATAGTCCGGCGACAGCTCATTCTGCCAGCCGTCCGGCAGCAGCTGGCGGCGCAGGGCATCGGTGATGATGTTCATCGCCTCGCGCCTCATCGCCGCGGCCTCCCGGAACTCCGGGAAAAAGGACGCGAAGGCGTAAACGCCGCTCATCTCCATTGCGATCCAGTTGCCCATGAAGCGGTTCGGACGGGTTGCAGAACCGTGGCGCATCAGGTGTTGCGCCTGCTGGTGCATCGATGCGACCATCAGCAGCAGCGTTTCATCCGGCACTTCCGGGGAGTTCCGGAAGACCTCGAACGCCAGCGGCCACGGCTTCCCGAGCCGGATGCCCGCTTCGATGGAACGCCACGCGCTGCCCGGCCGGTCGCCGTTGTCGTCCGCGGCGGGAGCCGGAACCTGCAAGATCCAGTCGCGCACCTGACGGTTGAAGGCGCGGGCGCAGGCTTCGTCCTTCTTCCGGTAATAGTCCGCCGCCATGTCGTTCCAGAACCACATCCGGTTGAGCTGCCAGAGCCATTCGTGGTTCTGCGGCGGGCGGGCCGCCGTCGCGTCGAACCGGAAGTCGATCCGGCCATCCGGGAAAGCATACGGAACGTTGACCACCGTGACTTCGCCGCGGACCGCCCGCCGGGCCCGTTCCGCGTCATATCCTTTCTGCGCCAGCCCGGCCAGATAGGGATTCTCCGGCTTCCGGCGGTAATAGCCGGCAACCAGCCGGAGCGCCTCCGCCCGGTCTCCGCGCTTCAGCGCGGCAGCATATTCCGGCCCGAAAGGTTCCGCATTCAGCCAGTTCGGCAGGTTGTCGAGAAGCTGATCGCGGCGCTTCTCCGGGGCGTCCGCTGCCGTCCCGGCAACGGGAAGCAGCGCGGCGGCTGCCAGCATCAGGGAAAGAAAGCATCGTTTCATTGCAGTTCTCCGGCGGTGAAAATTCAAAGTGTGCTGCCGACACCTTCGGCGCTGATCGTGTACGTAATCGGGGCGGGCAGGGCTTTCAGCTCCCCCCGGTTCATCGACTGCACGTGGAAGTCGTAGAACAACCCGTTGAGGCGGTCGCCGTGGCGCAGCTGGAAACCACGGTCCGACTCCACCTTGCCGGGATGGACGCGGTTGTAGCCGTACCCGAAGTTGCTGCTGATGACCAGATGGCCGCTGTCTCCGAATCCCAGGAGCTGGCTGGGCGACTTGATCCTTTTGACGAAGATATACTTCCGGCTGGCGTCGATGCGGTGCCAGAAGCTGCCGAACCGCTCCTTCATTTCGGCGTTGTATATGCTCGTGTCATCACCCCAGGAGGCTTGTCCATACCGATAGACATTGATGTTGCTGTACTGTGGGCGCTTCATCGTCGGACAGAGCAACACATCGGTCGGCAGACCGCTCTGAACAGGATAGTCTGTGCGGATGGTATTGCTGCTGTTGTAGGAAGGGGAGATGTGCTGCGCCCAGTTGACCGTGTCCGATCCCCACTTGGAGTTGACCGGCACACAGCCGTCGGATTCATCCGAATAGAACGCCAGCGCGACGCCGACCTGCTTGAGGTTGCTGGTGCATTTGATCGAGTGCGCCTTGGAGCGCGCCTGATTCAGAGCCGGCAGCAGCATGGAAGCCAGAATTGCAATAATCGCAATTACCACTAACAGCTCAATCAGCGTAAAACAGAAAAATTTCCGGGAGGCTGCGGGGAAGAAATTCCCCGTTTTACCAGATCGGGCGGTATTCATCGGAATTCCGATAAACTCAAATGAATTATTCTGCATCTTGAATCCTTTCTGTTACCGGTTGCGGAAGCCATCTCCTGTTTCCATATTTATATTATGACGCACATTGCCGTGCAAGACAAGGGAAAAATTAGCAAAGAACAATGCAATAATACAACAAAACACTTTTTCCAGGAAATGCGTTCCCGGTGGGCTGGATTTTCTTTTTCGCGTTGCTATAGTATGAATTGAACGGGAAAGGCCGGTGCAAAATGGATAATTTCAGCTCTTTGCCGCTGATTCTCTATGCCGGGAACTACAACGGCAGGAACTACGGAAAATACAACGGAAAACTTCACTTCCATGACGGCATGGAGCTAGTTTTCATCAAATGCGGCAGCTGCATCAACCGGACGCCGGAAGGGGAATACCCGTCCCGGGCCGGCGATCTGCTGGTCATTCCGCCGCAGCTCAAACACCAGCAGGTCGATCAGGAGTACGTCGAGACATTCTTTGTGGTTTTCGAGACCACCGGAATCAGGATGCGGCAGCCGATGCACGTGGTGACCGCCGACGGCGACCCCCTGGTCGGCTGCTGGATGGAGCAGATCCTGATGCTCTACCGGAAGCGCCGCCTGAAAGAGTGCAACTTCCTGCTGGCCGCGCTGCTGCAGCACCTGACCCATGCGGAAAACAATCTCGAAGAAGTGGCGGATTACCCGGAACGTTTCCGGCTCGCGCTCGATTATCTCGCCGCCTATCCGGGCGAAACGGTCGCCATCGGTGAAGTCGCAAGGAAGTTCTCCTACAGCACCACGCATTTCAACGCGCTGTTCCACCGCTATTTCGGCAAGAGCCCCTCCGCGTACCGGGAGCAGCTGCGCATGTCGCTGGCCCGGAAACTGCTGCTCAACACCCACGAGGGCATCGCCGAAATCGGCCAGCTCTGCGGTTTTCCCACCGCCCACTATTTCGGCAAGGTATTCCGCCGGACTCACGGGATCTCGCCGCGCGAATACCGCAGCCACCGGACCTTTTACTGGGCGAAAATCGACGAGGACGCAGCCGCCTACCGGCTGACGCCGTGGGATTCCTGAGCAGGAGTTCCCCCGCAAAGCGGCTTGGGAATGCGGAGATGAATCTCCGCACTCCAAGACAGTTATGACGGAGTGCAGAAGCTGGTTAAATCATCGAAGGCCAGTCGCAAAGGGGAAAGCCTGCCGCCTTCGCGGCAGGCGGGTCTTACGGCCTTACGGCCTCCAGACCTTGTGCGCTACGCGGCCTGATTTTCAATCAGGCTCCGGTAGCAGGGCGCTGTAGCGCACAAGTGTCTCCGACGGCAAGGGCACTTCGTCCCTTGACCCCGACCGGCAACGTGCCGGTGCGGAGTAACGCCGATCGAACAAATAAGCTGATAGATACTAACCGGGGGCGAAGCGCCCCCGGCCGCCGGAGGCAATTACTTCTTGATCCGCCAGTCGAGCGCGCCGACCGGGCAGGCTTCGATGCACTCGCCGCATTCGCTGCAGCTCGCGGGGAAGCCCTTGTCGAACGCGGTGCCGACGTAGGTGTAGAACCCGCGCTTTTTCGGGCTGAGCAAACTCCGGTTCACCACCTCTTTGCAGACCTTCACGCAGGTGCTGCACTTGATGCACTTGCCGCGATCCTGAATGATCAGCGGATGGCGGATGTCGTAGCTGACCGGGAGACGTTCGCCCTTGATCGCTTCCGGGTTGCAGCCGTAGCATTCGCCGTGCTCGCGCAGCTTGCAGTCGTGCTTGTCGGTGCAGCTGCACTCGATGCAGCGCTGGCCTTCCTTCATCACCTTCTCTTTGGACATCGTGGAGGTGACCTCCTTGAAGGTGGTCTTGCGCTCCTCGACCGGGATGAAGTCAAGCTGTTCGCGGTCCGCTTCGGAGACGTCGTCGCGCAGGAAAACCAGATCGGACTTCTTCAGGTTCTGCCACTTGCCGCGGGAGACGTAGACGGTGTGTTCCACCGGCAGCGCCTGGCCGGTCAATGCGTTCACGATTTCAAACGCCGCCTGACGGCCGCCGGCGACGCCTTCGACCACGGTGGCCGCGCCGGAGACGCAGTCGCCCGCCGCATAGACTCGGTCGGCGATCTTCATCGTGCCGGGCTGCACTTCGATGTTGCGGAACCGGTTCGCCGGGAGTCCGGCCGGAACGATGGTTCCCTGTCCGATCGCGCCGATGATGGTGTCGGCTTCGACCTCGAAGTCGCTGCCGGGCACCTCGACCGGCTTGCGACGGCCGGAGGCGTCGGGTTCGCCGAGTTCCATCTTGCGGCAGGTCATCACCAGCTTGCCGCCGCGCTTTTCGACCTTCACCGGAGCCACCAGGAAGTCGAAAATCACGCCCTCTTCGCGGGCTTCATGGATTTCGATCTTCTCCGCGGGCATCTCGGCTTCGGTACGGCGGTAGAAGCAGTGAACCTCGGGGCTGCCGAGACGCACGGAGGTGCGCACGCAGTCCATCGCGGTATTGCCGCCGCCGACTACGATCACCTTGCCCGGATTATCGAGCTTGTTGCCGTTTTCGGCCACTTTGCGCAGGAAGTCGATGCCCGGCGTCGCGAGCTCTTCGCCTTCGCAGCGCATCCCGGAGGCTTTCCAGCAGCCGACCGCGATCACCACCGCGTCGAACTCCTTCAGAAGCTCTTCGACCGTCAGGTTGTCGCCGAGTTTTTTGCCGAACACGAACTTCACGCCCATTTTCTCGTAGTGGGCCAGCTCGCGGTCGAGGATCGCCTTGGGCAGCCGGTACTCCGGAATGCCGTAGCGGGTCATACCGCCCGCCTTGGGCATCATTTCAAAGACCGTCGCGGCCACGCCGTTGCGGCGCAGGTAGTAGGCGGTCGAAAGACCGGCCGGGCCGCCGCCGACGATCGCCACTTTCCGGCCGGTTTCCGCCGGAAGCTCTTCCATGTACTCATCGTAGTACAAATCGGCGGCGAGCCGCTTGAATTCGTTGATCGCGACCGGCTTGCCGTACACGTTGCGGCGGCACTCCTTTTCGCAGAAGCGCGGGCAGACGCGGCCGATGGTCATCGGCAGCGGAATGCGCTCCTTGATGATCTTCAGGCTTTCGAGGAACTCGCCCTTGCGCCCGGCGCGGACGTACTCTTCGACGTTCGCATGGGCGGGGCAGGCCAGCGTGCACGGCGCTTCGCAGTCGCCGGAGTGTTCGCTCAGCAACAGGTTCAGCGCGGTCTTGCGCATGTCGAGCACTTCGGGAGTCGAAGCCTCGATCTCCTGCCCCGGAGCGGGCATCGCGGCGCAGCTCGGCATAAACCGGCCGGTCTTCTTGTCGCGAACCACGCACACAAAGCAGCTGGTGGTCTTGGAGATGCGCTGTTCACGGCACAGGGTCGGAATCTTGATCCCGTTGGCCCGCGCCACTTCCAGAATGGTCTGACCGGGTTCCGCAGTAACGTTCCGGCCGTCCAGAATAAATTCGATACTCATCAGTTGGAACCTTTCTTGACCCGGCTGATCGCCTTCTTGGGACAGATGTCCACGCAGGTGTTGCAGCGGGTGCACTTCGTATTGTCGACCACGAAATCGTCGGAGATCGCCCCGACCGGGCAGTTCTTGATGCAGAGTCTGCACTTGACGCATTTGGACTGGTCGAGCTTCAGGTCGACCAGCGCGTTGCACTGCAGCGCGTCGCACTGGCGGTCGCGCACATGCGCCTCGTATTCGTGGCGGTAATAGCGCAGCGTCGCCAGCACCGGATTCGGCGCGGTCTGGCCGAGTCCGCACAGCGAACCCATCCGGATCTTCGGGCCGAGGTCCTCCAGCAGAGCGAGGTCCTCCATGCTGCCCTTGCCCGCGACGATCCGCTCAAGCGTCTCGTACATGCGGGTGGTGCCGACGCGGCAGAACGTGCATTTGCCGCAGCTTTCGCGGTGGGTGAAGTCGAGGAAGTACCGCGCGGTCTCCACCATGCAGCGGTCCTTGCCGATCACGATCATGCCGCCGGAGCCCATGATCGCACCGAGTTTGCGCAGCGAATCGTAGTCCACGGGAGTGTCGAAAAGTTCGACCGGGATGCAGCCGCCGGAGGGACCGCCGGTCTGCACCGCCTTGACCTTCTCCGGATCGGCGCCGCCGATGTCGAACACGATCTCGCGCAGCGTGGTGCCCATCGGCACTTCCACCAGGCCGGGATGCTTCAGGTCGCCCGCCAGCGCGAAGAGCTTGGTCCCCTTGCTGCCCTCGGTGCCGACCGACGCGAACGCCGCAGCGCCTTCGCGCAGGATCAGCGGCACGTTGCCGAAGGTTTCGACGTTGTTGATCATCGACGGGTGGCCCATCCAGCCCTTGTCGGTCGGGAACGGGGGACGGAAACGCGGCGTGCCGCGCTGCCCTTCCAGCGACGCGATCAGCGCGGTTTCCTCGCCGCACACGAAAGCGCCCGCGCCCTCCTTGATGATGATTTCCAGCTCGCGGCCGTTGACCACATTGAGCTTATGCTCGTAAATCTGCGCGATCGCGATCTTCAGGTGTTTGATCGCCATCGGATATTCGGCGCGGCAGTAGATGAAAAGCTTGGTCGCGCCGGTCGCGTAGGCCGCGATCAGCATGCCTTCAAGCACCTGGTGCGGCGCGGATTCCATCAGCGAACGGTCCATGAACGCGCCGGGATCGCCCTCGTCGGCGTTGCAGATCAGGATCTTCTCATCGGCCTGCTTGGCCGCGAGGAAGCCCCACTTGTTGCCGGTCGGGAAGCCGCCGCCTCCGCGGCCGCGCAGCCCGGAGAGCTTCACCTCGTCGACCACCTGCTGACTGGTCATCGCGAGCGCCTTTTCCAGCCCCTTGTAACCGTCATGGGCGACGTAATCCTCAAAGCTGGTCGGATCGATGCGTCCGGCCAGCGCCAGCACCTTGACCAGCTCCTTCGCCTTGCGGGCGGGCGGGATTTCAAAACGGCTCTCCGGCCCGACGCTGAGGATGTTCTGCATCGCCTTGTCGTCGGCTTTCACGTCGCGGTAGAACACGGAATCGCCGTTTTCCAGCACGACCTCCACCATCGGCTCGGCATAGCAGTGGCCGAGACAGCCGGTGCCTTCCACGGGAATATCGCCGGCCCGCTGCCTGAGCAGGTCCATCACAGCCTCGGCCCCGGCGGCCACGCCGCAGCTGGCCACGCCGACCCGGATCTTCTTAATCTTGGCGTCGCTCATTTCGCTTCGTACTCCTTCAGGATTTTGATCGTGCTCTTGCGGTCGAGCTTACCGTAAACCCGGCCGTTGACGCTCATCACGGGAGCGAGGCTGCAGCAGCCGAGACAGGCGACCGTCTCAAGGGAGAAATGTCCCCGCTCATCGGTCTGGCCGTCCTCGATGCCCAGCGCGCGGCTGACCCACTCCTGCACCAGCGGCGAACCTTTGATGTGACAGGCGGTGCCGTCGCAGATCGCGATCTTATACTTGCCGGGCTTGACCCGCTTGAACTGAGCGTAAAAGCTCAGGACGCCCTCGACTTCGACCTCCGGGATTCCGAAATATTCGGAAATCGCCCGGATGCTCTCATCGGAGACGTACCCCTCGACTCCCTGAACCGCCTGCAACCCCTTGATCAGGTTGCTCGGTTCACGGCCGATCTTCTCCAGAAATGCGTACTTCTGACTCATTTGCCTTTTGAGACTCCTGGTTGGTATGGAAATTCGTCACAACTCTTTTTGTACCGCAAGCTCCCCTTCACGGCCGGGGAACCCGCACAATTCGATCCGCCCCTCAGGAGCGGAATCCCTGACTTCCTCCGCGATCACGCCCAGCGGCACGACCCGGTAACCGAGCTTCAGAACCCGGTCCAGATACTCCTCGAACATCGCGGAACAGCGGCCGCCTTCGGCCTCGGCATGAATGGTCAGGACATTCAGCGCATCCGGCTTCAGCAGCGAAATCTGGAAGTCGTTGTAGTTCCGGTCCGACACGCCGTCGCGCCCGAGCGCCTCGTCGTAGGTCGGCAGCGTGACCGGAATCTGCAACTGTTCGAGTTTCTTTCCGTTGACGACCGGGTAGAACGGGTGATTTCCACGGCAGTCGCTGTTGTAACGGAACGGAAAATTCGATTTGACTTCAAGCAGCCGGTCATTGGCCCGCCAGCCCGGCGCCGCGCTGGTCGCGGGCAGTTCCCCGGTGATGCCGGTCAGCACCGCCAGCCCCTGCTCGATCTCCTGCACCATCGCGCCGGTGGTCATCGCCATAAGCCGGGCCTGCGCCTTGTGGTGGTCCCATGCGTGGAACCCGATCTCATGCCCCGCCTCTTTGACGGCGCGGATCACGCTGCCGAAGCGTTTGCCGATCTTCGGGCCGGGCCACGCGGTTCCCATCAGGATGATTTCCGGCCCGTACAACCCGGCCGCGTCGGTGCGCAGCATCTTCCACAGGAAAGAGGGCTTCAGCAGCCGCCACAAATGGCGGCCCATATTGTCCGGCCCCACGGAAAAATAGAACGTGCCTTTCACGCCGCGCGCGGCGAGTATCCTGCACAACGCAGGCACGCCGCGGCCGGTGCCGCGGTAGGTGTCCACGTCAATGCGCAATGCAATGGTTTTCATGCGACGGCCCGCAGATCAATCCAGGTTGAATTCGCCGGAGCTGATCGCTTCCGCGAGGAAGAAGTCCAAAGTGGTTTCGATCGACTTTTCCAGCGGGATCGCCGGGGCCCAGTCGAGCAGCTTCTTCGCGTTTTTGATCGACGGCACACGGTGCTGCATATCCTGATAGCCCTTGCCGTAGAACGCGCCGGACTCCACCACCAGATAACCGGCGAAGGGAGGGAACTTCGAACGCAGCGGATGCTTGTCGAACTTCTCGACCAGCATTTCGGCCATCGTCTTGATGCTCGCTTCGTTCTCCGGGTTGCCGATGTTGATGATCGCGCCGGTGCACTTGCCGTCCTTGTTCTCGATGATGCGGTACAGCGCCTCGACGCCCTCCTTGATGTCGACGAAGCAGCGCTTCTGCTCGCCGCCGTCGATCAGCTGGATCGGCGCGCCCTGCACGAGGTTCAGGATCAGCTGGGTGATCGCGCGGGAGCTGCCGATGCGGGCGCTGGTCAGGCTGTCGAGCCGCGGCCCGATCCAGTTGAACGGCCGGAACAGCGTGAAATCGAGCTGCCCCTTCGCGCCGTAGGCCCAGATCACGCGGTCGAGCAGCTGCTTGCAGGTGGAGTAAATCCACCGCTGCATCCGGATCGGGCCGGTGACCAGCTTGGAATTGTCCTCGTCGAACTGCGGGTCTTCGCACATGCCGTAGACCTCGCTGGTGGACGGGAAGATGATCCGCTTGTTGTACTTCACGCAGTAGCGGACGATCCGGAGGTTCTCCTCGAAGTCCAGCTCAAAGACGCGCAGCGGATTGCGGGTGTATTCGATCGGGGTCGCGATCGCGACCAGCGGAAGCACGATGTCGCACTTGCGGATGTGGTATTCGATCCACTCGCGGTGGATCGAAATGTCGCCCTCGCGGAAGTTGAAGCCGGGACGGTCGAGCAGGTGGTCGATGTAGTTGTGGCGCAGATCGAGGCCGTAGACCTCGTACTTGCCGGAGTCCAGCAGCCGTTCGCTGATGTGGCTGCCGATGAAGCCGTTCACGCCGAGAATCAGCACCGACTTCTTGCGGCCCATCTCCTTGAGGCGGCGCGGATCGCAGCCCCAGACCATGTTTTCGACGATGCGCGCGTCGGCGGCGAGTTGGTCGCCGGTCATGAATACGCCGCCGTCGAGCTGGGCGGTCTTGACTCGCACCGCGCCTTCGCCGCACGCGACGGTGAAAGGCTTCGCGCTGAGCACGGTGCCGGGAGCCGCCTTGCGGGAGGCTTCGACCGCGTCAACCGACCAGAAGAAGCATTTGCGGTCGCCGATGAAGCTGAACGCGCCCGGATAGGGACGGGTCACCGCGCGGATCAGGTTCCGCACCTCCTTTGCGGATTTCGTCCAGTCGATCTGGCCGTCGGCGGGCTTGCGGCCGCCGAAGTAAGTGGCCTCGGCTTCATCCTGCGGCGTGCGCGGCGCCTTGCCGTTCTTCAGCAGCGGCAGCGTGCGGTCCAGCAGGATTCCGGCGGCGGTCACGGCCTTGTCGAACAGCGTCCTGGCGGTGTCGTCGTCGCCGATCGCGAATTTCTCCTGGTCGACGATGTCGCCCGCATCCGGTTTCGCGGTCATATAGTGCAGCGTCACGCCGGTTTCGGTTTCGCCGTTGATGATCGCCCAGTTGATCGGAACGCGACCGCGGTACTTCGGCAGCAGCGAACCGTGCAGGTTCAGCGCGCCGAGGCGCGGAATCGACAGGATATCGCCTTTGACCATGTCGCGGAAGTAGAAACTGAAGATGAAATCCGGGGCCATCGCCCTGATCCGGCCGACCCACACCGGGTGGTTGATGTCTTCCGGCGCGAAGACCGGAATGCCGAGTTCGCCGGCCAGCTCGGCGACGGAGCCGAACCAGATATTTTCGCCGGGGTTGTCCCGGTGGGTAAAGATCGCACTGATCTCGAATCCGTTACGAATCAACGCCTCAATGCCGGCGCGCCCGACATTGTGATACGCGAGGACCACACACTTCATTTTCCACTTCCTGACTTGGTTGCAACTGTCTCGAATTACATAGAATATCGTTCTTAATATAAACGCGCAATTGCGTTTTTGCCACATCTCAAGTTGTTATTTTACAGGATTTTTACTGTGCCCGGACGCTTTCGCGTGAAATCAGCCGGTACGGCAGCGTGGCGGCATCGGTCGGAACCGGCGTTCCGTCCAGCCGCCTTTCCAACACGTCGGCGGTGGCGGCGGCGATGGCCGGATAATCCGGGCTGATCGTGGTCTGCGGCGGCACCGCGTGCTGCGAGAAGAAGGTCTGTTCGGAGGCGATCAGCGAAATATCCGCCGGAAGCTGCCGGTTGAACAAGGAAAGCGCGTACAGCGATACGATTCCGGCGTTTCCGCCGGGACAGAACAGCGCGTCGGCCCGCTGCCGCAGCAGTTTGCCGATCAGCTCGACATAGCGGTCGGAACCGGGGCCGGAGAAACAGATCAGCGGCTCCTCGACCGGCAGTTTGCGTTCGCGCAGCGCGGCCAGGATCGCGGCGTGACGGATGTCGGCGTTGCCGGTGCCGGGATCGCCGTGGATGATGCAGCCGATCCGGCGGCAGCCCCGCCGGTACAGGTGGTCGATCGCCAGTGTCATGCCCTGCTGTTCGTCGGAGTGCACGAAGCAGACGTCCGGCGAAACCGGCTGCGCGGCGCGGTCCACGATCACCAGCGGCACCGGGAAGCGTTCGGACCAGCCTCTGAAGTCGCCCGGCTCCGCGCCGACCGCGACCGCGCCGCAGAACTGAATGCTTTCCAGCCGTTCGAGGTTGTTGCACGGCAGCACCTCCAGCCGGAAACCGCGGCGCGGCAGCTCCCGCATCAGCGCCATTAAAATCATATCCACGCAGCTCTGGACCGGATAGACCGAATCGTAGGGCGTCACGATCACCACATTCCGCTGTTTGCTGGAAAGGCGCGGATGGTAGCCGTGTTCGCGCGCCGCCGCCAGCACCCGCGCACGCACATCTTCGCGGATATTCGGGTGGTGGCTGAACACCCGCGACACCGTCGAAGTCGACACCCCGGCCAGCCGGGCGATTTCCGAGATCGTCATTGCAAGAGTTTCCTTTGTTTTGATGCAGTTTCAATATAACGGGTTCTCTTTTGAGAATCAAGCCGCGATTGCATGATACTTTTCAGAAACAGTGGAAAACGCCGGTTGTACCGGAGGCGGCAGGAGAGTATTGTTATTCACAGGAAAAACAGGAGGACCCGTTTATGAAACGAACCTTTCTCAACCAGCCCGATCCGGTCGTCACCGGAATCTTCGCCGGGCGGACGCCGGCGGAACTGACCGCCGAAGCGCGGAATTGCGAATTTGAAGGAGCGGACGGCCTTGCGGTCGACCTGGGGGACCTGAAGCCGGAATTCCGCAACCGCGATGCGCTCAAAGGGGTGATCGACGCGGTGCGGCTGCCTTTCATGTTCTGTTTCTACCGCAACGATCCGCAGCAGCATCTCGGCGACGACGCCCGGCAGGAGGTGCTGCTCGCCGCCGCCGAAGCGGGCGCTTCGATCATCGACGTGATGGGCGACCTGTACGATCCCTCCCCGATGGAACTGACCCGCAATCAGGCCGCCGTCGATAAGCAGAAGCGGCTGATCGACCGGATTCACGGCAAGGGGGCCGATGTGGTGATCTCGTCGCACATGCAGTGTCCCCGCACGGCGGAACAGGTGCTCGAACACCTTTCGGAAGCCGCGAAGCGCGGCGCGGATGCGGTGAAGATCGTGACCACGGTGAACAGCGATGACGAACTGGTCGAGGCATTCTGCACCACGCTGCTGCTGAAACGCGAACTCAAACTGCCGTTCATCCACCTCTGCAACGGCAGTTACAGCCGTCCGCACCGCTTCATGGGGCCGGCGCTCGGCGTATCGATCCTTTTTGCGGTTTCCCGCTACGAACCGCGCTACGGCATGGGGCAGCCCACCATCCGCGCGATGAAAACCGTACTGCAGAATATGCACTGGAACATCAACAACCTGTAACCTCCCGAAGGAGAAAAGCGACATGAACACTCCCCGCAAAGTCCTCGTTCTCGGCGCCACCGGCGCGATGGGCCGCTATCTGGTTCCGCTGCTTGCCGATCTGGGTTATCAGGTCGACGCCGTTTCCCTCGACGAAGTGAAATCCGACAGGCCCAACGTGAACTGCATCAAAGCCGACGCCAAGGACCGGGAAGTCCTGAAACGGCTTCTGGCGAACGGCTGCGACGGCATCGTCGACTTCATGATCTACTCCACCGCCGAGCTTCCCGGCGCTTTGGCGTTCCTGCCGGCGCATACGGACCACTACGTCTATTTGTCGACCTACCGCATCTACGACGACAAGGAGCATCCGGTCAAAGAGAGTTCGCCGCGGCTGCTCGACACCGCCGACAACCTTGTGCTGCGCAATTCGGACGACTATTCCGTCTACAAGGCGCGCGGCGAAAACATCCTGCGCGCGCTGCCGAACCGGAACTGGACCATCGTCCGCCCCGCCATCACCTATTCCTATTTGCGCAACCAGCTCGTGACGCTGGAAGCGCCGGACACCGTGGGGCGGGCCTTCGCCGGGAAAGCCGTCGTCCTCCCGGAACAGGCGCGGAACGTTCAGGCGACGATGAGCTGGGGCGGCGACGTCGCCCGGATGATCGCGGGGCTTTTGTTCAACGAGCACGCGCGCGGCGAAGCCTTCACCGTCGCCACCGCCGAACACCACAGCTGGGGCGAAATCGCCGACTATTACAAGGCGATCTGCAACCTCGAAGCGGTCTGGGTGGACAAGGAGGATTATATCCGCATCCTGCGGCCCGACCCGTATGACTTCGGCGCGCGCTGGCAGCTCGAATATGACCGCCTCTTCGACCGGATCATGGACAACTCCAAGGTGCTCGCGGCGACCGGGATCAGCCAGTCGGAACTGACGCCCCTGTACGACGGCCTTGAAAGGGAGATCTCCCGCTGTCCCCAAGACTATCCGTGGCCCGTCAACCGCCGGATGGACGACTATCTCGCTGCCATGCGGTAAACCGGAAGGAACTCAAAAAAATGGATCGAATCAGAATCGCCCAGATCGGCATCACGCATGAACATGCCAACGGGAAAATGTATTCGCTGCGGAAACTGTCTGAGGTGTTCGATATCGTCGGTTATGTCGACGACCGGGAATTCTCCAAATCGCCGCGTTTCGGTAACGATTTTGTAAAACCCTACGAGGGATTGCGGAAACTGACGCTCGATGAGGCGTTCAATATGCCCGGTCTTCAGGCCGTCACGGTGGAGGTTCCGAACAACGACCTCGTCCCGGTCGCGCTGCGCTGCATGGAACGCGGCCTGGCGATGCACATGGACAAGCCCGGCGGCGAGGATCTCGCGCAGTATAAAAAACTGCTCGACGGCTGCAAAGAGCGGAATCTTCCGTTCCAGATGGGCTTCATGTTCCGCGGCAATCCCGCGTTTCAGTTCTGCATCGCCGCGATCCGCAACAAGCTGATCGGCGAGGTGTTCGAGCTGGAAGCCGATATGAACCACTGTTACGGCGGCGAAGCCTATCAGGAGTACATCGGCAAATTCGCGGGCGGAATCATGTATAACCTCGGCTGCCACCTGATCGATTTCGTGGTCTCAGCACTGGGACGCCCGGAAAACGTGACGCCGTTCCTGAAATCCGCGCCGGGTTATCCGGCCGTGATCCGGAACAACTGCATGGCGGTTCTGGAATATCCGCATGCAACCGTAACCCTCCGCTCCTGCAGCAAGGACATCGCCGATACGGACGGACGCCGCATGAAGATCGTTGGCGCCAACGGTTCGATCGCCTTCAATCCGCTGGAGCGTTTCGACGGAAAGCCGGTCGAGCTTTCCTTAAACCTCGCGGCCGCCGCCGGAGAATTTCCCGCCGGCAAGCACACGCTCCGCTTTCCGCCACAGGCGGACCGCTACGAAGCCCAGCTGCTCGAACTGGCCCGGATCATCCGGGGAGAAATCGAAAATCCTTATTCCTATGAACATGATTATCTGGTGCATGAGGTCACACTGGCCGCCGCCGGATACAACCGCTGGAGATAAGATGCCATGCACGCAATGATTCTCGACGCCGACCGCAATTTCGCCTGGGCCGAAGTACCGGACCCGGTTCCCCGCGATGGTGAAGTATTGATTCGGGTTCATGCCGCCGCGGTCAACCGCGCCGACCTGATGCAGAAGGACGGCTGTTACGCGTCACCCGAGGGCTGGCCGCAGTGGTGCGGACTCGAGGTCTCCGGCGAAGTGGTCGCCGCTCCGGCGGACGCGAAAGTCAGGCCGGGCGACAAAGTCTGTGCGCTGCTCGGCGGCGGCGGCTACTCCGAACTGGTCGCCGTACCGGCGGGCATGGTCATCCCGGTTCCGGAGGGGCTGTCGATGGTCGAAGCCGCCTCGCTGCCGGAGGTCTGGAGCACCGTCTACCTCAATCTGATGCACGAGGCGGGCGGCATGAAGCCGGGCGATGTCTTCTACGTGCAGGCCGGAGCCAGCGGCGTCGGCCTCGCCGCGATCCAGTTCGCCAAACGGATGGGGGCCGAAGTCATCACCACCGTCGGTTCCCGCGAAAAAGCGGCATTCGTGCGCAAGCTCGGGGCTGATTATGCGATCGACTACCACACCGAAGACATCCGTACAGTCATCGCCGCCCATCCGCCGACCGTCGCCCTGGACTGCGTCGGCGGGAAACTCATGGGCGAATGTTTCCGTCACATGGCATTCGGCGGCCGCTGGATCATGATCGCCACGCTGGGCGGAGCCGAAACCGCCATCGACCTCGAAACCGTCTGGCGCAAGCGCATCCGGCTGATCGGCAGCACGCTCCGCAGCCGCACGCCGGAAGAGAAAGCCGCGATCCTGCAGGCGCTGGAACGCGAACTCTGGCCCCTTTTCACCGACGGCAAGCTCGTGACCAATATTCACGCGGTCTTTCCGGTCCGCCAGGTCGACGAAGCTCACAACATACTGCGCCGCAACGAAAACATCGGCAAAGTCGTACTGCGCTTTCCCTGACAGAGAGATGCCTCCGGCGGTCCGGGGCAAGCGCCTTGGTCGCTCTAAAAGGAGCGAAATCCCGGTTCAAGAAACTTGCACACGGCATTAAATAAAGAATCGGCATCAGGATGATTTGGCTTATTTAGGGATAAGCTCTAACATACAGACTTCAAGGTCAGTTCCAAGGGGTTAAAGTGGCTTGCAGCACGTGGGTGAAACGGTTGGTCACCGTTCTCAGCTCGGTATAGCTTCTGGCGGCGACATGGCCGTCGAAGAAGCTTCGGTACAACGGAAATTATTCACGAACATGATTTCTTTGAATTGGTGCTGGTTCGCGCCGGAACGGGTATCCATCTGACGGAAACCGGAGAATATCAGGTCGGCCCCGGCAGCGTGTTTCTGGTGACCCCGGGCTGCGCGCACGGCTACCGGCAGATGAGCGAATTTGAGATTATCAACATCCTCTATCTGCCGAAGCGGTTGAAAATGGAATTGGCCGATCTGGCAAAAGATGCCGTCTGCCAGGCCATTCTGGGCAAAACTGCCGATTCGGTGTTGCATGACGGTTTCATGCTCGACGCCGACCATATGGCCATAATCGCGTACAGCTGCGGTTTCAGGGAGAGCAATTATTTCTGCAAGCTGTTCCGCCGCAAGTTTTTTTGTCGCCGCAGGAGTATCGCCGCAAATTCCTCCCTCTGCAATCTTCTCCGCGTCGGGGAGTTGATGAAAGGTGAAAAAGCGTTTCTCCGGCTCGTTTTCCAAGCTCCTCGAATGACTTCTTGCTGCAAGCCGGGAAAGCTGCCGGAGCGGTTTCTCGCTTCGCCGGAATCGGGAATCTTTTCCGTAAAAAATTCTTGAAAAATTACAGCGCGGAGCTATATTGCAATCATGTTTGTTCAGTTTGCAGCATCTTGGCAGAGGGAAGTTTTATGAGACCGGGTTTCGACAGCGAGAAGTATTTGGAAGAACAGTCCCACGCGATTCTGGAACGGGCCGCCAAGTTCGGCGACAAGCTCTATCTGGAGTTCGGCGGCAAACTGATCTGCGATTTCCACGCCGCGCGCATCCTGCCCGGTTTCGACCCCAACGCGAAAATCAAGCTGCTGCAGAAGCTCAAGGACAAGGTCGACATCATCATCTGCATTTTCGCCGGGGACATCGAACAGCGTAAAATGCGCGCCGATTTCGGCGTCGCCTACGACACCGACACCATGCGCACCATCGACGACCTGCACGACTGGGGGCTGGAGGTCCGGGGTGTCGTGGTCACGCGCTATCAGGACCAGCCGGCGGTGCGCACCTTCCTGAACAAACTTTCGCGCCGCGGCATCAAGGTCTACACCCACCGCCCGATTCAGGGATATCCGACCGAACTCGACACCATCGTCAGCCGCAAGGGCTACGGCGCAAACTCCTATATCGAAACCGAAAAGCCGATCGTGATCGTGACCGGCCCCGGCCCCAATTCCGGCAAAATGGCGACCTGCCTGTCGCAGGTGTACCACGAGTTTCAGCGCGGCGTCAAGGCCGGCTACGCCAAATTCGAGACTTTCCCGGTCTGGAACCTGCCGCTGAAGCACCCGGTGAACATCGCATACGAGGCGGCCACCGCCGACCTCGCCGATGTGAACATGGTCGATCCCTATCACCTCGAAGCCTACGGAAAGACGGCGGTCAACTACAACCGCGATGTCGAAATCTTCCCGGTGGTCAAGCGCATCTGCGCGCGGATCATGGAGCCGGAGCAGCTCTACCAGTCCCCGACCGACATGGGAGTGAACCGGGTCGGCTTTGCGATCAGCGACGACCGGGTGGTGCGCGAGGCTTCCATTCAGGAGATCATCCGCCGCTACTTCCGCTACATGGCCGATTACGCGACCGGCACCGCCGACAAGGCGGCGGTGGACCGGGTCAAGCTGCTGATGGACGACCTCGGTGTGACCGAGCTCGACCGCAAAGTGGTCGCTCCCGCGCGCAAAGCCGCCAAGGAGGCCGAAACGCAGGGCAAGGGGAACAACAACGTCTACTGCGGCGCGGCGCTGGAGCTGCCGGACGGCACGATCGTGACCGGCAAGAATTCGCCGCTGCTGCATGCCGCTTCCAGCTGCATCCTCAATGCGATCAAACTGCTGGCGAAGCTGCCGGACGACCTGCTGATGCTTTCTCCCGAAGTGATCGATTCGGTTTCCCAGCTCAAGAAAAACGTATTCAAGAACCGCGAAGTCAGCCTCGACCTCGCCGAGACGCTGACGGCGCTCAGCGTCTCGGTGCCGACCAATTCGGCGGCCCGCCTCGCGATGCGCAAGCTGCCGCAGCTCGCCGGCTGCGAAATGCACATCAGCCATCTGCCGACCGCCGGAGACGAGGCGGGACTGCGCAAGCTCGGCATCCGCCTTACCAGCGAACCGGTCTTTACCAGCCGCAACCTGTTTATGGAATAGGAGGTCTTTCATGCTGCCCGAAGCCAATTACGAAGAATCCGAAGCCGGCAACCTGCCGCTGCCCTCTCCGCTTGAGGGGGAAGACGGCGGACGGATCGGCACCGCAACCCGGTGGAACCGCCGCCGGGCCGCCATCCGCGCCGAGTTCGCCCGGATCATGTATGGCGAGCTTCCGCCCCGGCCTGAAGCCGTGCGGTTCGAACTTCGCCGCGAGTGCGACGATGCCATCGATGGCATTGCGATCCGCCGGGAAATCCGCATCCATCTGGAGCAGGGGAGAAAGCATCACTGCATCGACGTGCTGTGGTATCTGCCGAAGTCGGCGAAGGGGCCGGTCCCGGCGATCGTCGGCATGAATTTCCGGGGCAACCACGCCTGTACTTCGGAGCCGGATGTATTTCCGCCGGAATTTTTCCCGCTCGACGAACCGGTCGAACGGGGCAGTCAGGCCGGCCGCTGGTGCTTCCGGCAACTGTTGGAGGCGGGGTTCTCCGTTGCGACCGCATTCCGGGGGGACCTGTTCCCGGACCGGGCGGACGGCCGCGCCGACAGCGTGTTCCGGCTGTACCGCGAAGCCGACGGGCTGACGCCGGAGCATCGCGAACTGACCGCGATCAGCGCATGGGCGTTCGGCTATGTGCAAATGCTCGAACTTCTGGAAACCGACCCGCGCATCGACCGCCGCCGGATCTGGGCGCACGGCCACTCCCGGCTCGGCAAGACCGCGCTGTGGGCAGCCGCCAACGAACCGCGTTTCGCCGGGGTGGTCAGCAACGACTCCGGCTGTTGCGGCGCGGCGTTGAGCCGTCGGAACTTCGGCGAAACGGTCGGGCGCATCACGCAGATGTTCCCGTGGTGGTTCCAAAAGGAGCTTGACCGGTACGCCGGGTGTGAGGCGGAGCTGCCCTTCGACCAGCATTTCCTGTTGGCGCTGGCCGCGCCGCGCCCGGTGCTGGTCGCCAGCGCGACTGAGGACCTGTGGGCCGACCCGCGCGGCGAATTCCTGTCGGCCCGTGCGGCCGGCGAAGTCTACCGGCTGTTCGGCTGCGAGGGGATCGGCGACGCGGAGTTCCCGGCGCCGGAGCAGCCGGTGTTCGGCGACGCGGTCGGCTACTATCTGCGCACCGGCATCCACGATGTGACGCCGGTCGACTGGAAGTTTGTAACGGATTTCATCAGACGCAATTCATAAGGAAAAGGGAATGATCATGGAACGTTTAACCCGCAAGCTGCTGCCCTCCATTCAGACGAAAGATCTGGTGATCGGGCCGCGCGAGGAGTACCCGGTCAAAGTGATGCAGTTCGGCGAAGGCAATTTCCTGCGCGCCTTCATCGACTGGATGATCGACAAGTCCAACGAAGCCGGCAGGTTCGGCGGCATGGTGCAGCTGGTGCAGCCGCTGCCGCAGGGGATGGCCGATTTCATCAATGAGCAGGACGGCCTTTACACACTGATCCTGCGCGGGATGGAAAACGGGGCCCCCGCCGAATACAAGCGGGTCGTAACCTGCGTGAAAGGATGCCTTAAGACCGATTCCGAGTGGGACAAAGTGGTCGAATGCGCCTGTCTGCCGTCGCTGGAGCTGGTTTTCTCCAACACCACCGAGGCGGGCATCGAATACCGGCCGGAGGCTTATACGCCCGGCAAGGCGCAGCAGACCTATCCGGCCAAGCTGGCCAGTCTGCTGTACGAGCGGTTCAAGGCGGGGCGGAAAGGTCTGGTGATCGTGCCGTGCGAGCTGATCGACAAAAACGGTGCGAAGCTGCGCGAATGTATCCTTCACTACGCTGCCGACTGGAAGCTCGGCGACGGCTTCGTGAAATACGTTGAAAACGAGTGTGCGTTCCTGAATACGCTGGTCGACCGGATCGTCGCCGGTTATCCGCGCACCGAAGCCGCCGCTTATTGCGAAAAACTCGGCTACGAGGATAAATTGCTCGATTGCGGCGAACTTTTCCATCTGTTCGTGATCGAGGGGGATGAGAAGTTCCGCAAGGTCATTCCGTTTGCCGAGGCCGGGCTGAACCTCGTCTGGACCTCCAACCAGACCCCGTACCGCAGCCGCAAGGTGCGGTTCCTGAACGGCGGCCACACGTCGAGCGTGCTCGCCGCCTATCTGGCCGGTTTCGACTTCGTGGACAAAATGACCGCCGATCCGCTGTTCGGCCGGTATCTGCGCACCGCGCTGTTCGACGAGGTGTTCCCGACCGTACAGCTGCCGGACGGCGAAAAGAAGGCGTTCGCCGAGTCGATCATCGAACGCTTCCTGAACCCCTTCGCCAATCACCAGCTCATCTCGATTTCGCTCAATTCGATTTCCAAGTGGCAGGTGCGCGTGCTGCCGTCGCTGCTGGACTACGTCGAACTCAAAGGCAGACTGCCGAAAGTGCTGACTTTCTCCTTTGCCGCGCTGCTCGCGTTCTACCGCGGCACCAAGAATGCCGACGGCAAGTGGATCGGCAAGCGCGCAGCTGGCAGTTATCCGATCAGCGACGACGATGCCAAGATCACCACGATCAATGCCGCTTATGCCGAGCTCGACCGCTCCGGCGACTACCGGAGCTTCATCGAAACCATCGCCTCCAAGACCGATTTCTGGGGCCGTGACCTGAATCAGGTGCCGGGCTTTACCGACGCGGCGGCCGCGTATCTGAAATCCATTGAGGACGACGGCGTCGCCGCCGCGGTCCGCAAGCTGCTGGAGGCGTGAACCATGGCCGAAGCTCCCCGTTACATCAGGATCGGGCGTACCGATAATGTCGCCGTCGCGCTGACCGACCTCGCCGCCGGAGAACGGTGCGAGGCGGATGGCTTGGCCGTCATGCTGGCGCAGCCGGTCGGGCGCGGCCACAAATTCGCGCTCACCGCCATTCCGGCCCGAAGCGCGGTGATCAAGTACGACATGCCGATCGGCAATGCGACGCGGGAGATCCGGCCCGGCGAGTTCGTGCATACTCACAACTTGAAGACCCGCCTTTCCGGCGAACTCGAATACAGCTACGCTCCGGCGGCTCCGGCGAAGCTCGACCCGTGCGAGGCGGGCCGGACCTTTCAGGGCTTCCGGCGCGCCGACGGCACCGTCGGCATCCGCAATGATCTCTGGATCGTGCCGACCGTCGGCTGCGTGAACAAACTCGCCGAAAACCTCGCCCGCGATTTCGGGCGGCAGTTGCCGCGCGGCACCGTGCGGCGGGCGCTGGCGTTTCCGCACCCCTACGGCTGTTCACAGCTCGGGGGCGACCACGAGATGACCGCGAAAATCCTCGCCGCGCTGGTGAAGCACCCCAACGCGGGCGGCGTGCTGGTCGTCGCGCTCGGCTGCGAAAACAACACGCTCGAAAGTTTCAGGGCGCGGCTCGAAGGCTGCGACCTGTCGCGTGTGCGTTTCCTGAAAGCGCAGGATGACGGCAGCGAGTACGAACAGGGGCTGGAACTGCTCGGAGAACTGGCCGCGCAGGCGGAGGGCTTCAAACGCGAACCGGTTCCGGTTTCCGAACTTAAAGTCGGCCTGAAGTGCGGCGGCTCCGACGGCCTCTCCGGCATCACCGCGAATCCGCTGATCGGCCGTTTTTCCGACCTGCTGGTCGCGGCGGGCGGCACCACCGTGCTGACCGAAGTGCCCGAAATGTTCGGCGCCGAAACGCTGCTGATGGCCCGCGCCGCCGACCGCGGCGTATTCGACCGCACCGTCGCGATGGTCAACAGCTTCAAGGAGTATTTCCTCCGCCACGGGCAGGCGGTCTATGAGAATCCTTCTCCGGGCAACAAAGCCGGCGGCATCTCCACGCTTGAGGAGAAGTCCCTCGGCTGCACTCAGAAAGGCGGCACCGGCCCGGTTTCGGACGTGCTCGACTACGGCGAACCGCTGAAAACCCCCGGCCTGAATCTGCTGACCGGCCCCGGCAACGATATGGTCGCGACCACGGTGCTCACCGCGGCGGGCGCGCAGATCGTATTGTTCAGCACCGGGCGCGGCACTCCCTTCGGCGGGCCGGTTCCGACCGTCAAGATCGCGACCAACCACGAGCTTGCCGAACGCAAGCCGAACTGGATCGATTTCGACGCCGGAGTCCTCGTCAGAGGCGGCACCGATCTCGACAAGCTCGGCAAAGAGCTGTTCGATTATGTGGTCCGGCTCGCCTCCGGCGAAGTCGAAGCCCGCAACGAAACTTACGGTTATCAGGAAATCGCCATCTTCAAGGACGGCGTCACCCTGTAGCCTTGGGATTTCGCCTTCGGCAACCAAGGCGCTTCGCCTCTGGAACCCGACCGGCAAGGCGCCGGCGCCAGGTGTGTTTTTGAAATCTTTGCTGTGCAAAAATCTCAAAAACGGTGTCGAAACAGCGATAAAAAACGAACTCCCCGGCACACCTCACGGGAACCGGGGAGTTCGTTTCAATATGCCGGCGGCTTATTCCCTGCCGCAGCACTTCTTGTATTTCTTGCCGCTGCCGCAGGGGCAGTCGTCATTACGGCCGACTTTGGGCACGGTGCGATGGAACGTGATCTGCACGTCGTCCTGTTCCACCGGAGCTTCCTCCGGCATCGCTTCTGCGCCGCCCGCCATTCCCATCGGAGGCATGCCGCCGAGCATGATCGGCTGGCCGGGAGCGAGATCCGCGGAATTGATCGTGATCGCACCGCCGTCAAGCGTGTTGTGGATCAGTTCCTGCGGCATCGAAGCGAGCAGTTCTTCCAGCGAAATCAGCCGGGTCACGGTGGCCCGGAAGAGATTCGCGGCGACATCCTGATAAATCTGGTCCATCAGGGCCTTGAAGATTTTGTACGCTTCGTGCTTGTACTCGACCAGCGGGTCCTTCTGAGCGTAGACGCGCAGCGACATGCTCGAACGCAGGTTGTCCATCGCGTAGAGATGCTCCTGCCAGAGCCGGTCGATCGCTTCGAGCACGGTGTGGCGTTCCAGATACTTGACCTGATCCTCCGGCAGCGCCGCGTTGCGGTCGACATAGGCCTGTTCGATCCGGTCGACGATCTGGAGCGTCAGCTTATCGGCATCCACCAGACGGGCGCCGTCGATTCCCTCGGTCAGCTCTTCCTCGGTGAAATTCAGCGGGAAAGTCAGATTGAGGTAGGCCAGCAGCGCTTCGATATTGAAACCGTCGCGCTTGGATTCCTTGTCGCCTTCAGCCGGGCTGGCGGCCTTTTGGATCTCCATTTCGACCACCTGCTCGATAATGCCGAACAGCACATCGTGCGGAGTTTCGGAGAGCAGCGCATCCTTGCGGAGGCCGTAGATAATCTCGCGCTGTTTATTCATCACATCGTCGAAGTCCAGCGTGCGTTTGCGGATCGAGAAGTGGTGCTGCTCGACGCGGCGCTGCGCGGTTTCAATCGACTTGGTCAGCCACGGATGCTGCAGCTCGTCGCCCTCCTCCAGACCGAACCGGTCGAAAATCTTCACGATCCGGTCGGAGCCGAAGAGACGCATCAGGTTGTCCTCCAGCGACACGTAGAACTTGGACGAACCGGGGTCGCCCTGACGCGAGCAGCGGCCGCGCAGCTGGCGGTCGATACGGCGCGAATCGTGGCGCGAGCTGCCGATCACATGCAGCCCGCCGAGATCAGCGACACCGGGACCGAGTTTGATGTCGGTGCCGCGGCCGGCCATGTTGGTCGCGACGGTCACCGCCCCGGCCTGACCGGCACGGGCGACGATTTCGGCCTCATGCTGGTGATTTTTCGCATTCAGCACGTTGTGTGGAATGTTGCGCATCTTGAGCATGCGCGACAGGATTTCAGAGTCTTCCACCGAAATCGTGCCGAGCAGGATCGGCTGCCCTTTCTTGTGGCGCTCTTCGACATCCTTCAGGATCGCGGTGAACTTCTCGCGTTTGGTCTTGAAGATCGAGTCGTTCTCATCCTTGCGGATGCAGGGCCGGTTGGTCGGCACCACGATCACGTCGAGCTTGTAGATCTGGTGGAACTCGTTCGCCTCGGTTTCGGCGGTACCGGTCATGCCGGCGAGCTTCTTGTACATGCGGAAATAGTTCTGGATGGTGATGGTCGCCATAGTCTGGGTTTCCTGTTCGATCGGAACCCCTTCCTTGGCTTCCAGCGCCTGATGCAGGCCGTCGGAGAAACGGCGGCCCGGCATCAGGCGGCCGGTGTGCTCGTCGACGATCATCACCTTGCGGTCCTGAACCACGTAGTTCACGTCCTTTTCAAACAGACAGTAGGCCTTCAGCAACTGCGACAGGTCGTGCAGCCGCTCGCTCTTGGCGGAGAACTCCTCCTGAAACGCATTGCGCTTCTCGGTCTTTTCCGCCGCGGAGAGCGAATCGTCGGAGTCGATTTTGTTGATCGTGCCGAGCAAATCGGGCACGATGAACGCATCCGGATCGTTCGGAGAAAGATTCTTGCGGCCGAGCTCGGTCAGGTCCGCCTCGTGGGTTTTCTCGTCGATCGCGAAATACAGCCCCTCCTGCACCTCCTGCAGCATGCCGCGGTTGGAATCACTGCGGACGCGGGTTTCGAGCTTTTCCAGCTCCTTGACGATGTCGCCGTCTTCGAGTACGTGCAGCAGCTGCTTGTGAGTCGGCAGGCCGAACTTGACCTGAAGCAGCTTCATCATCGCCTCCTCGCGCTCATCGGCGGACACATCCTGCCTGGAGAGGACCGCGCGCGCTTCACGGACCAGCCGCGAGCAGAGCAGATTCTGCTTGTTGTAGAGGTCGCCGACCAGCGGCTGCAGCACGTCGAACTGGTGGGTCGACATCGGCACCGGGCCGGAGATGATCAGCGGGGTACGCGCTTCGTCGATCAGGATGCTGTCGATTTCGTCGACGATCGCGTAATAGTGGTCGCGCTGCACCAGCTGCGACGCTTCGGTCGCCATGCCCATGTCGCGCAGATAGTCGAAGCCGAATTCACTGTTGGTGCCGTAGGTGATGTCGCAGGCGTACTGCTCGCGGCGGACGTGCGGCGGCTGCATGTTCTGCAGGCAGCCGACCGTCAGGCCGAGAAACTTGTAGACCGTGCCCATCCAGGTGGAGTCGCGCAGTGCGAGGTAATCGTTCACCGTGACCAGCTGGCAGTTCTTGCCGGTCAGCGCGTTCAAATAGAGCGGCATGGTCGCGACGAGGGTTTTTCCTTCGCCGGTTGCCATTTCCGCGATATTGCCGCGGTGCAACGCGATGCCGCCCATCAGCTGCACGTCGAAGGGAATCATATCCCACACCTGCATCTGGCCGCATACATCGACCTCGGTATGGCGTTCGGCAAGGCGGCGGCAGGCGTTTTTGACCACGGCGAACGCTTCGCACATGATGTCGTCAAGCGTTTCGCCTTTGGCAAGACGCTCCTTGAATTCGGGCGTCTTGGCCTGAAGCTGCTCGTCGGAGAGCTTCCGGTACTCCTCTTCCAGCTGGTTGATCCTGCGGACCAGCGGAAGCATCTTCTTCAGGTCGCGCTGGGATTTGGTGCCGAAGATGGCTTTGAGTATATTCGTAAGCATCTTATTTCGACCCCGGGCGATCGATCGCCTGACCTTCCTTGCACATCGGGCATTCCGCCGGATCGAAGGTCGGGAGGGAGAGTTTCAGGGCGCTCTTGAACGGCACGTCGAATTTCGCGTCGCCGCCGGAGCGGTCCACGATCACCGCGATGCCGACGATTTCCGCGCCGAAGCTGCGGGCGAGGTCGATCGTCTGCTGCACCCGGCCGCCTTTGGTGACCACGTCTTCCGCGACCAGAATCCGGTCGCCCGGCTTGATCGAGAAGCCGCGCTTCAGCACCAGCTGACCGTCCTCCTTGTCCGCGAAGATCGCGCGGCAGCCGAGGGCGCGGGCGACCTCCTGGCCGACGATCAGGCCGCCGACCGCGGGAGAGATCACCGCATCGATTTTTTCATTTTTGTACTGCTCCGCGAGGAAACGGCAGACCGTCTCCGCCTTGTCGGGATATTGCAGCAGCAGAGCCGCCTGGAAGAAGCGGTTGCTGTGCAGGCCGCTGCGCAGCTGGAAGTGGCCGGTCAGCAAAGCGCCGGACTCTTCCAGAATTCTGATGATTTCCTGTTCCGTCATAATTTTTTCGACTCCTGATATGTTAAACTTCAGACTTCATAAAAAACAAACGCCGGCTCCTGCACCCGGCGCAGATTTCCTGCTCCGCGGCGCTGCCGACGTGCAACCGGCCCGGGGCCGGCACTGTTTACTGTACTTGCGCTTCTTACCGGAACGTATCCGGGGAAGAAGGCTCGATCCACAAGTGGAAGTCCACCTTGCGGCCGCCGACCTCCAGCGTAATCAGGGTATTCAGGCGCGTCAACAGCAGCGCATAGGGTATCTTCACCTCTCCGCCGGCGACATTCACCGAAACATTGCTGTCTCCGAGAATATCCTCCGCCTTGCGGATGGCGGTAATCAGTTCGAGCATCCGGCCGAGCTTGTCCTTCAACGCCGCATCCAGCTCATAGGCGCGATGGCACTTCGGGCAGACCGCCTGAAATTCCCGGCCGGCGATATCGGCCAGGTTGAATTTGACGATTCCGTCGCACTCCGGATCAAAACAATGAAAGTCAATCTGCGCCTTGGCGCCGAGTTCATTCGCGGACTTGCTCATTCTTCGGGTATCTTTCCTGCCGTTCGATTAGGCTTCTTCACGCTTGATCACTTCGAGGATTCTGGCGGGCGCTCCGACGCATCCGACCAGTTCCTCGATCAGAGCGGAATTGCGCAGCTTGCGCGAGATGCTCGAAAGCAGCTGGAGATAGGCCTCCTGGTTTTCATCGGGGGCGACGGTGAACACGACCACGCGCACCGGCTGGTCGTCCTGCCCCTGATAATCCTCGATCGGATTCTCGCAGACGCCGATGATCACATAGGGACGGGTGATGTCGTTCACCCGGATGTGCGGCAACGCCAGCATGCCGCCGACGCCGGTGGTCATCATCTGCTCGCGCTTCCAGGTCAGCCGGAAGATCACGTCGCGGTTCAGCTTGGTCAGGTCCGCAGCCCGGGTGATGAGCTGGTCCATGATCTCAAGCTTGTTCCGGCCGTCGAGCGACATCACCGAATCCTTGGTCACATACTGGGTGAAATCATACTTCATTTTTTATCTCCGTAAAACTGTCCTTTGGGCCGCTTGAAAAATTCCGCTGGAATATTGATGAACCGCAGCCGGTTGTCCGAATTATATAATTTATCTTTAAGATATCCCGCCAGTTTCATTTTTTCAACAGGATAAGCCAAAAAAATTTCTTCTAAATCGTTCCGGCTGCTCAAAAAAACGCGTTCCGGGCGTTTCCGGGCCGAAACCGGCCGTCTCAACGAAACGGTTACCGTCCGTTTTCACCCGGCGGCAATTCCGTTTTTCCGGTATTTCAGCACCAGCAGCGTGATATCGTCGGCCTGCTCGGCCCCGTCCGCGAACCGGTCGACCGCCGCCACGATGTCGCCGCCGATAATGCGCGGTTCCAGTCCGCGGTCCCGGGCCAGCACCTGCCGGAGGGATTCAGCTCCGAATTCGTGAAATTCCGGATTCATCGCCTCCACCACGCCGTCCGTGTAAAGAACCAGCGCATCCCCCTCTTCGAGCGTGATCCGGGAACTGCCGTACTCCTGATTCTCCACCACCCCCAGCGCCGGGCCGTGCCGGGTGTTGAGCAGCTTGAGTTCGCCGCATCCCTGCAGGATGTAGGGCGGATTGTGTCCGGCGTTGGTGTATTCCACTTCGCCGGTCCGGATGTCCAGCACCCCCAGGAAATAGGTCACGAACATCATCGAATCGTTATTCCGCACCAGCAGGTTGTTGATCCGGGAAATCAACGCCCCCGGCGAATGCTGTTTTTCCGATTCGCTGCGCTGCAGCGTCTGAGTCACGGCCATGAACAGCGCCGCCGGAACCCCCTTGCCTGAAACATCGCCGATAATGAAGCACCAGTGAAACTCGTCCAGAAAGAAAAAATCGTAGAGGTCGCCGCCCACCGCCCGGGCGGGACGCAGCAGCGCGAACAGCGAGAACTCCGGCGTTTCCGGCAGGGGCGGCAGCATCGCCGGCAGGATGCTGCGTTGAATCTGCCGCGCGACCTCCAGCTCGCTTTCGATCTTCTGGCGGATTGCCGTGTTTTCCTGAAGCTCATCGACATACCGTTTCAGTTCATGCTGCATGGAATGGAACGCGCTGCTGAGGCGGCCGATTTCGTCCAGCCCGCGCACCGCCGGAACCGGCGTGTTGAAATTGCCGCTCCCGATCGACTGCGCCACCCCGGCCAGACGGACCAGCGGATGCGAAAAACGGCGGTTGATCACCGCCACGGTCAATACCATCATCAGGATGCCCAGCACAGCCAGGGAGCCGATCTGCCATTCCAGCTGATCCAGCTGCTTCATCAGCATCTTTTCCGGGTAGATCACGCCGACGCTCCAGCCGGGTGTGGAGCACGGGGCGAAATAGAGCCACTGCGCTTCATCGCGCTCCCGGCTGAGCAGTCCGAGCCGGGCGTGTCCGGTTTCCCCCGCCAGCATCGCCTTGCCGACCCGGCGCAGCTTGGAGAGTTCCAGACTGTCGGAAAAGGCGGAGCCGGCCATTGCGTCCGCCATGCTGAAAATCGTGGTATTGTAGACGTGGTGCCGCCGGTCTTCCGCCGGAAGCGGCGGAGCTTCGGCTTCCGTCGTTTCCAGCCAGTCGTTTTCGGCTTCCGCCGGCATTTCGCCGGGAAAGACCGCAAAGCGGCCGAAGCGGGAGAGCAGGAACTCCTCGCCGTAACCGTAAGCGTCGGCGTCCTTGACCATCCTGCCGAGCCCGGCGAGTGAGAGATCGAAACCGACGACTCCCCGGAATTGTCCATCCGGCTTGCGGATCAATTGGCTCCATGTGGTCATATGCAGACGGGCGTAGGTGTCGAAATAGGGCTCGGTCCAGATGGAGCGGCCCAGCAGCTTCGGCAGCACAAACCAGTCGAATTTATCATATTGATAGCCCGGACCGCCCAGGCGGACAACCCGCGGTTCCCCGGCCGGTCCCTCGTGGATATACAGCATGAAATAGCGGCCGGCCGCCACCGGATCGTCAGGGGGATAAGCGATGCTGATGCCGCAGAGCGCCGGCACCTGCGTTTTGAGCTGCCGATAGGTACGCTCAAGCATCCGGCGCATATCCGCTTCATCCGGCTCGAGCGTTTCCAGCACCGATGCGAACTCCGCCGCGCCGGTCGCCACCACCGGAAATCCGGCGTTGATCTTCCGGGCCGCCAGCTCTACGGACATCTGAGCGGTCCGGGAGATTTCCCCGGTCAACAGATTCCGCACTTCGCGGCGCATCCAGATGAAGCTGAAGGCGAAAATCGCCGCCAGCAATGTGATCAGCGCGATATTCAGCTTGACGGTGAGGCTCAGGTCGCGAAAACGTTTCACGGCTTCACCTCCCGCGGCAGAGCCGGACAGAAATCCTCATAAGACGGCGCGGAGGCCAGTTCTCCATGCCGCGTCAGCAGCTTTACCGTCGAATCATAGCTCTTCCGCTGCAGCTTTCCCCGCAGCTGCGGATTCCCCAGCTCCAGCTCCTTGCTGTAAGCTCCGAGCATCCAGCGCTGGTGGGCGACATCGAAAGCGCTGTTTTCCCGGTCGCAGTAGAGGCGGATATATTTGAGCGCCTCGTTGGGATGCTTCATGGCCAGGCGCCAGCCTTCCAGGATCGCCAACCGCATCAGGCGGCACTCCTCCGGGCAGCGCCGGACGGTTTCCCGCAGCGCGTACAGGCCGTCTTCCGGGATGTTGAGGCCGTAGTCGCGCAGCCGGAAGCGGATCAGTTCTTCCGGGTTGAAGCCCGCCGCGAGAATCTGGTAATACTCGTTGTAGCTCATCACCGCCAGTGCGTCCACGGCGTCCCACAGGAACAGCGAAATGCCGCTGTTGACCGGAACGATGTCCACATCGAGCTTCTGCTGGGCCAGGAAAATTTTCGGCAGCGTATCGAAGTTGAACCTCCACACGCCGACCCGGCGGCGGCTGCCGTCCGGACGCCGGGAGTTGAGCTGCCCCAGCCGGCCGACGCCGGCGCCGCGGGCGACCAGCATCACCGAAGAATTCTGGCTGAACTGGGCGATATTGACCAGCGGCGCCGACGCATTGTCATGCCGCAGCGCGGCGACCAGGGGGGCGACCACCAGCTCGGACTCCGGATCCTTCAGGTAGTCGAATATATCCACCTCGGTCAGCCGGTGGCGGATCCGCACATCCAGGCCGTACCGGGCAAAGACTCCGGCCTCTTTCGCATAATAGATGCCCGCGAACTGCGCCTGCGGAATCCACGGCATCGTCAATATCCACCGGCGTCCGGCGGCGGCCGGCGGAATTACGGCGCACAGCAGCAGAAGCGCAAGGAATCGTTTTACCATTTATTGCACCAGCACCCGTTGAAGCCGGATCGCATTCTTCCCGGAGAAAATCGTTCCGGAGCAACTGCGGAGCACACTCTCCCACTCCTGCGGAGAAGCCGTGAAAACCAGCGGGGCGTCTTTTGCGGGCAGCGCGGCATACGGAAGCTTCACTTTTCCCGCCAGGCAAAGTTCCCGCAGTTTTTCGAAGTCCGGCCACAGGATTGTCAGCGCATCGCTGTCCATCTTTATTTGATACACATTGTGCGTGGGGACCAGCGTGCCGAGCAGCATCGCGTTTTCGACGTCCGGCGGCGGTTTGGCCAGGGAAAGATCCGCGTAAAGGGAATCCGCCACCTTGAAAAATACGGCCTGAAGCTCCAGCTCCACCGTTTTTTCCCCGGCGAATGAACGGTATTCGACTGTTCCGTCCGGCAGGATTTTCAGATGCAGCCGGTCGCCGCTCCACAGGCCGCGCGCCTCCAACGGTACGTCGATCCGGTTCTGCGGTGTATAAAACGGATTCAGCGAAAACAGCGCGCAGCCGGCCAGCGCCGTCAGTGCGATTCCGAACAGAAACAACCGTGTCTTCTTCAACTTTTTCTCCTGCTGACTTTCAAAGTTACTGTAAAATACAGGCTTTTCCGGATTCGTCAAGAACCGGCTTCAAAAAAACGGAAACTTTCGGATGCCGTGAAACCGTTGCTTGAAAAAAGTTCTTTGTGCGTTAGATTAATACGTCGTCTTGCCAAAAAACAGGGAAAAGGGAGGAATACACGACAAATGAAATATCTGGAGCTGACTGTAGGCGCGGTGTTGGTCTACAACTTCGTGCTGTCACGCTTCCTGGGGATCTGCCCGTTTCTGGGGGTCTCCAAGCGTCTGAGTACTGCGATGGGCATGTCCGGCGCAGTGATCTTCGTGATGACGCTCGCATCGTTCATCACGACCTTGCTCTACCGGAACGTACTGCAATTTTCGTTCGGCGGAGAGAAAATCGATCTGATCTTCCTGCAGGTGCTGGTGTTCATCCTGGTGATCGCCGCGCTGGTGCAATTGATCGAAATCATGCTCCAGAAGCTCTCGCCGGTTCTCTATCAGGCGCTCGGCATCTATCTGCCTTTGATCACCACCAACTGCGCGGTGCTCGGCGCGGCCACCATCAGCGCCAACAACGGCTACACGGTGGTGGAGTCGACGGTGTTCGGTTTCTTTTCGGGCGTCGGTTTCGCGCTGGCGCTGCTGTTGTTCGCCAGCCTGCGCGAACGTCTTGAGCTGGCGACGCCGCCGGAAGCGTTCAAGGGAACGCCGATCGCGCTGGTGACCGCCGGCATACTTGCAATGGCCTTCGTCGGTTTTTCCGGCCTCTGCTGATTCAGGAGCATCTGACGAATGAATACTGTGGTTTTGATTGCTGTCGTGCTGATGGCCGTGCTGGGGCTGGCCCTCGGCGTGGTGATCGGCTGGTTCGCCAAACTTTTCCGGGTTGAAACCGATTCGCGCGTGGAGCTGGTCACCGAGCTGCTGCCCGGCGCCAACTGCGGCGGCTGCGGCAAGGCGGGCTGCTCCGATTTCGCCAAATCGGTGGTCGCGGGCGAAAATCCGCCGTCCAAGTGTCCGGTGTCCTCTTCCGAGCAGATTTCCGCGATCGCGATGGCGCTCGGCATCGACGCCGGCGAATCCTTCCAGCAGCGGGCGGTGGTCTGCTGCGGCGGCGATATGGAGCAGACCAAGCGGCTGCTGAATTATAACGGCGTGCTCGATTGCGTTTCCGCGTCGCTGGTCGCCGGCGGCCCGAAAGGATGCTCCTACGGCTGCCTCGGCATGGGGACCTGCGCCCATCACTGCCCCTTCGGCGCGATCGAGATGATCAACAATCTGGCGGTGGTCCACCGCGAGCTGTGCGTCGGCTGCGGCAACTGCGTGGCGGCGTGTCCGCGCGGCGTGATCAAGCTGGTGCCCGCCGACGCCGACGTGCATATCTACTGCAATTCCCCGGCCAAGGGCGCCGCCAAGAAGCAGGTCTGCAACGTCCCCTGCATCGGCTGCCGCAAGTGCGCGAAGTTCGCGCCGGACAAATTCACCGTCAACGGTTTCCTCGCCGCGGTCAACTATCAGGCGGAAGCCTTCCCGACTGCGGAAGACGTGTCGGCCGTCGGCTGCCCGACCGGCGCGTTGCTGACCGTCGAGGAACACCTGAAAATCGAACAGAACGAGCCTGAGTGGAGTGCCGGAAAAAAATGAGCAAGAAAGATATCCTGACTTTTGACGGCGGTATCCATCCCGTCTCCGACGGCAAGGCGCTCAGCTGCAACGCCCCGATTACGGCGGCGCCGCTGCTGGACAAATACCGCGTGCTGCTTTCCGAGAACGTCGGCAAACTGCCCAAACCGGTCGTGAAGGCCGGTGACCTCGTGAAGAAATATCAGCTGATCGCCGAGGCGGACGGTTTCGTTTCCGCCAACCTCCACTCTCCGACCAGCGGCAAGGTCACCGGCATCGTCGATGTTCCGGGGCCGATGGGAACTCTGATTCCCGCGATCGAAATCGAAGCCGACGGACAGGACGAGCCGTGCGAACCGATGCCGGCGATCGACTGGCACAAGGCGGATGTGAAAGAACTGCTCAAGCGCACCGCCGACGCCGGGCTGGTCGGCATGGGCGGGGCGGCGTTCCCGACTCACGTGAAACTCTCCCCGCCGCCGGATAAGACCATCGATACGCTGATCCTGAACGGCGCCGAGTGCGAACCCTACCTGACCGCCGATCACCGGCTGATGCTCGAACAGCCCGAACGGGTGCTCGAGGGAGCCGCGATTTCAGCGAAAATCCTGAATGTGAAGAACGTCTATATCGGCGTCGAGGCCAACAAGATCGATGCGATCGAAGCGCTCGGTCGCCGGGCCGCCGAATTCGGCATCAAGGTCGCGACCCTCAAAGTGCAGTATCCGCAGGGGTCCGAAAAGCAGTTGATCATGGCGATCACCGGCCGGAAAGTTCCGACCGGCGGCCTGCCGATGGATGCTGGATGCGTGGTCCAGAATGTCGGCACCGCCGCCGCGATGACCGACGCGGTCTGCCGCGGCATCCCGCTGGTCGAACGCGTGACCACCATAACCGGCGAAGTGGTGAAAAATCCGGGCAACTGGCTGCTGAAAATCGGTACTCCGGTGATCAAGGCGATCGAGTTCGCGGGCGGTGTGACCGCCGAGCCGGGCAAGCTGATTCTCGGCGGGCCGATGATGGGCTTCGCGCAGAAATCCTTTGAGGTGCCGGTGGCCAAGAACACCTCCGGCATCCTGCTGCTGCCGGTGGAGCTTTCGATGAATTACGGTTCGACCGGCTGCATCCGCTGCGGGCGCTGCGTGGAGGGCTGCCCGATGAACCTGATCCCCTGTCTGCTCGGCAACGCGGTCGAGGCGGAGCGGTTCGACCTCGCCGCCCAGAACCACGTGATGGACTGTCTTGAATGCGGCTCCTGCGCTTATGTCTGCCCGGCCCACCGGCCGCTGGTCCAGCACATGCGCCGCGCCAAGGCCGAAATCCGCAAGCGTAAAAAGTAATTTACAATATAGTGAACAAATCATGAGTGAAAACGAAAAAAACTCTGAAGTGATGCTGCCGACCGGTTCCGAACTGGTGTTGAGCTCCTCTCCTCACCTGAGTTCGCCCGACAGTGTCCGCCGCATCATGTACAAGGTGCTGCTCGCACTGGTTCCCGCCGCGATCGCCGGCGTCTGGTTCTTCGGCTTTTACGCGCTGGTCGTGATGGTCGTGACCATGCTGTTCTGCGTCGGCGCCGAAGCGTTGTGGTGCAAACTCGCCGGCAAGCCGGTGATGGGAACCATTGCCGACGGCAGCGCCGCGGTGACCGGACTGCTGCTTGCTATGAACCTGCCGCCGGGCGTCCCGCTCTGGGTCTGCCTGATCGGCGCTTTCCTGGCCATCTGGCTCGGCAAGCAGATTTTCGGCGGCATCGGGAACAACCCGTTCAACCCCGCGCTGGTGGCCCGCGTCGGCCTCCTGATCGCGCTGCCCGCGATCATGACCACCTGGCCGGTGCCGCGCAGCTTTGACTCCGCCGATCCTGCCGCGAAAATCACGCATGCGACCGACACTCCGGTCGATTCGATCACCGGCGCGACTCCGCTCGGCGAAGTCGGCACCACCAAAAAGCTCCTCGACAAATCCGAAGCGGCCTATGCGAACTTTCAGGCGGTCGACAACGACGCGATGCTGTGGAAGTATTTCCTCGGCGAAAAGGGCGGCTGCATCGGTGAGACCAGCGTGCTGGCGCTGCTGATCGGCGGCATTCTGCTGATCGCTCTCAAACTGATCAACTGGCGCGTGCCGGTCTGCTACATCGGCACGGTCGCGATCATCACCGGGCTGGTGCATTTCTTCTATCCGGGGGTCAGCCCGTCGCCGCTGTTCCACATCCTGACCGGCGGGCTGATGATCGGCGCATTCTTCATGGCGACCGACATGGTCACCTCGCCGATCACCAGCACCGGCTGCGTGGTATTCGCGGTCGGCTGCGGCGTGATCACCAGCGTGATCCGCCTCTGGGGCAACTATCCGGAAGGGGTCAGTTTTTCGATCCTGTTCATGAACGCACTGGTTCCGCTGATCGACCGCTGGTGCAGCCAGCGTCCCTTCGGCTACGTGAGAAAGCGGGGGTAAGCACAAATGAATCTGAAAAACAGTGAAAATCTCTGGGTGCTCGGACTCTTTCTCGGCATCATCGGCCTGGTTTCGGCGCTGATTCTGGCCGTGGTCTCCAATCTGGTGGCCGGGCCGATCGAGCAGGCGGAACTGCGCAACACCAACCAGGCGCTGCGGCAGATCCTGCCCCCCTTCGACAACCAGCCCTCCGAAAAGCGCGTGGAGTTCACCAGCCCGAACGGCTGGCCGGTCTCCTTCATGGCCGCCGTCAAGGACGGCAAGGTCGTGGCGGTCGCCGCCGAAGCGGCCAATCCGCAGGGTTACGCAGGCAATATTCAGGCGCTGATCGGGCTGGAAACCGACGGCGCGATCCGCGCGGTGCTGATCACCAAGCAGAACGAAACCCCCGGACTCGGCGCCAACGTCTGCCAGCGCAAGGTTCAGAAAACCATCTTCACCCTCTTCGACAAACCCGCCGAGGGGCTCGCTCCCAATAAGATCCTCGATCAGTTCGACGGCAAAAAAGCCAGCCCGGACGCCAACTGGCAGGTCAAAAAGGACGGCGGCGAAATCGATTTCATCTCAGGAGCCACGGTTACCAGCCGGGCGGTCACGCTGCTGGTCAGCGAAATCGACCGCACCTATCTCCTGAACCGCGACAAGATCATGCAGGAATTAACCCCGGCGGGAGGAAAATAATCATGGGTATGCTCACTGATTTCACCAAAGGCATCTGGAAAGAGAATCCGGTACTGGTGCTGCTGCTCGGCACCTGCCCGACGCTGGCGCTGACCAACAGCGCGGTAAACGGCTTCGGCATGGGCGTGGCAACCACCTTCGTACTGGCCGGCAGCAACCTGGTCATCTCGCTGATCGCCGGAATCGTGCCGAAAAAGATCCGCATCCCCGTCTATATCGTGGTGATCGCGACCTTCGTGACCGTGATCGACATGCTGATGAAAGCCTATGCGCCGCAGTCGCTCTACCAGGCGCTCGGCATCTTCATCCCGCTGATCGTGGTGAACTGCATCGTGCTCGGCCGCGCCGAGGCCTTCGCTTCGAAAAACGGTCCGGTCCGCTCGATTCTCGACGGTCTCGGCATGGGGCTCGGCTTCACCCTGGCCCTGACGATGCTCGGCGTGATCCGCGAATTCCTGACCAGCGGTTCGGTGTTTGAAGTCAAGGTGATCACCGCGTGGTCGACCGACTTTCTGCTCCCCTCCGCGGCCCCCGGCGCTTTCATCATCGTCGGCTGTATTCTCGCGGCCAAGAACTACTGCAACCGTCGCAAAGCGATCAGGGAAGGACGTCTCTACGTACCTCCCGCCGGTATGGACTGTCACCACTGCCGTATCTGTTTCACCTCCAAAGAGGGTGAAGAATAAAATCGGGGATTTCGCTGCTGATCGCAGCGAGCAGGGCGCTTCGCCCTTGCCGCCGGAGGTAATTTGTGCGCTACTGCGCCCTGCCTGATTGGAAATCAGGCCGCGTGGCGCACAAGGTCTGAAGGCCGTAGGCCGTAAGACCCGCCCGCCTTCAAAACGGCAGGCTCCCCGGCGTGACCGGCCGCCGAAGACTGTATCCGCGGCCGGGAACACTGTCATACGCCATGCGCCAAGGTGCGAAGATTACTTTTTGATTACCAAAGTTCTTCGGAGGATCGAAAAAACTTGATAAATACAGGTTGCGCTCCTACCTTATTTGTGGTATAATATGGAAATGACTGTTAACCTCTTCAGGAGCCTTTGAAAATGAAATCTGCCGGGTCTCGTGTCTTGTTGTTGATTCTGATTCTGGTGCTGGGCGCTGCTTTTGTGTACTGGATGAACCATATGTTCAACACTTCCGCCATCATGCGCGATATGTTCTGCGGCGCCGGCAATCCCGGTGTGCTCGGAGAGGTCGCGCCCGGTTCGCCCAACAGTCTGGCGATGCAGAATGAAAGGTTCGGCCGTATCTCGATGCTGATTTTCTCGGTGATCACCGTGATGCAGTTTCTCGCTTTCGGCGTCGCTTTCGTCGTGATCGGCGGGATCAAAAAAGGCGCGGACTCCGTGAAACTCAAACTCAAGAAGCTTGAAAACGCGGATATCTTTTTTGATGTGCCGCTCTATGTCGGTCTGTTCGGTACCGTGTCGGCGTTTCTGGTGATGACCTTTTCGCCGCAGAGCAGCCGGCTGATCGCGTATTCATCAACCCTGATCGGTATTATTTTCAGTCTGATCCTGCGGGTGGTCCTGCTGTTCCCGTACCGGCAGAAGCTGCTCGGCTGTGACAATAACAGCGAGGCGGGCAAGTGAATCGGGCAATTCTGATTGTAATCTGCGACTTTCTGGTCTCGGCGATGCTGTCGATGATGACCGGAATGGTTCCCGCTCACACCGGCGGGACCGGCGTTGGGCTGGACCACCAGACTACCGCGCTGCTGATCGCCGAACTCCGGCAGCGCCGGCAGGAGTTGACCTCCGCCCGCGAACAGCTCCGCCAGGCCCGGCAGAAGCAGGGCTTCGACGAGGAGCGGGAGCGACAGCTCAGGGAACTGACTGCTCAGCTGGCGGACACCCTCGCCAAAACCGAAAAGCTGGAAAACCAGATGAAGCTGAAGCCGGAATCCGCGGGAGCGCTGACTCCGGAGCAGCTTCAGGCGCGGTTGGACAAAGAGGTGCAGCGCCGCTATCAGCTGCGCCTCGAATATGACGAGGCGCGGGAGCGGGTAGCCGAGCTGCAGCACAGCCTTGCCTCCACCTCCGGCGACCTCAACAAGCTCAATGAGAACTATGCGGCCGCCCGCCAGCGTCTTTCCGATACCCGGGACCGGCTGGATGAGGCGAAAGAGACGCTCAAGGAGCGCGAGGCTAAACTGGACGCCGCTTCCAGAGAGATCATGAAGGCCCGCGAAGAACTGGCCGCCCGCGAGGCGGCTTTGAGCGGAACGCGCAGTCAACTCTCCGAAACAAAGGCCGCCCTCAAGGAGGCCCTGACTCGCACCGGGGAAATTTCACAGGCGAAGCAGCAGCTGGAAGGCGATCTCTCCTATACCCGCGGCCGGTTGACCGCGGCGGAGCGGGAGCTGGCCGAAGCCCGCAGCCAGGCGGAGCGGATCCGAAAGCTCGCCGCCGAGCGCGAGATGGAGCGCAATGAGGCAAAGCGTCAGCTCGCCGAAATGAGCGCGATGCTGAAAAATGCGGTCACCGAGCTTTCACAGACCAAGAATGAACTGGGCAAGACCCGCGAAGTTGCCGCCAACACCGGCAAGGAGCTGATCGTCACGCAGGGCAAAGTTGAGCGGACCAGTCTGGAACTCGAACAGGCGCAGCGGCAGCTTTCCGAAGCGGAAAAGAAGCTTTCCACCGACGTTCTGGCCCGCTATTCCAGCGCCGCGATCCGGCTGGATATCGATGTCACGGAAAAACGTCTTTTCCTGAACCAGCACGGCGGAGGCCGCTTTTTCCTGCCGCTGGTCAAGCTCGACGGCAGGAGTGTGATGGTGAATACTTTCCCGGTTTTCGCCGGGAACGCTTACGAGCCGCTGAACTTCACGGAGATCATCAGGGCCGATTACAAGGTCGATTCGCCGGATGCGCCGGATTCGTCGGCAGGCATCCGCCTGGCCGGGCCGATTCTGACGCTGCCGGATGAACCGCGTGTCGCCGCGATGGAATTCAACCTGGCCGGGCGCGCTCCGCTGGAGGTGATGACGATCGAGAAGCTCAAAAAGCGGGGATTGGAGGAGCTGTTTTTGTTCAAGACCTCCTCGTTCGGCAAGCAGAGCGCGGGGTTGGCCGGGCGCTGCTCGCTGGATTTCACCTCCGGCGACCGCTATTTGTATATCCGGAATACCGGCCGCGGAACCGGCAGCGAATTGCGGGCGGAGCCGGGCGATCTGGTGCTGACCAAAGAGGGGGATTTCGTCGGGGTGGTCGTTTCGATCGAAAAGTTCGACTTCGGCCGCCGCGAGGAGGCGAAATGTTACGTGTTTTCCGATGCGTTCAGCTGGAAGGACGCACCGGCGGTCCCGATCGGCAAACAGCCCGGCGAAAACGGTTTCGAGCGTTTCGGCAGCGAGATCCAGCGCCACTATGACGTGATCGGGAAATTTACCGGGAACTAGCATGGCCGCTTCAAACGCTTCCGAAAATCTCTCCTCCTCGTACGGTGACTGCGACAATGAACAGACGTTGATTTACGGAACCGGCGATGACGCGAACCGCATCTCTCCCGAGGAGCTGCGCAAGCTGCTGGATATTCCGCAGGGGGACTGCATTCAGGATTACGACGATCTTTCCACGATCGGCATCGGCGGCATCGGAGCGGTCTTTTCCGCGCGGGAGCCGGGGCTGAACCGGGAAGTCGCGCTGAAAATCCTGCGGCCCCAATACCGCGATCAATCCGAACGGATTGAATCTTTCATCCGGGAAGCCCGGGCGACCGCCCAGATCGATCACCCGAATATTGTTCCGGTGCATCGGCTCGGCGTGTTCGACGACGTCGGCGTCTATTTTTCGATGAAGCGCGTGGAGGGCGAAACGCTGCGCGCGATCCTGCGCAAGCTGGAGGAGAACCGGGCGGGCTACCGCCGCAAATACAACCTGCGCCGCCTGATTGAAATCTTCATGGGTGCCTGCAACGGCGTCGCTTTCGCCCACCGCCACGGCATTCTGCACTGCGACCTGAAGCCCGGCAACGTGATGGTCGGAGACTACGGCGAGGTGCTGGTGATGGATTGGGGCATGGCCCATTATCGCCCGGAGCTGGATCAGGGCGGCGTCCGTTCCAAGATGGACCTGGAGGTGGGCGGCCCGCTGTGCTCCGGCGGCAAACACTCCGAGGAGCTGCTGGGGGGGACTCCCGCCTTTATGGCTCCGGAGCAGCTCTGCGGCGAGGAGATCCAGCCGACGGAGCTGTCGGATATCTACGGGCTCGGAGCGATCCTCTATACCCTCCTGACTTGGAAAAGCGCTCCGTTCGATGTAAACCAGGAGCAGCAAAAGCTGCTGGAAGCCGCCGCGCGCGGACAGTTCATCCCGCCCCGCAAAGCGGCGCACCGCGAGCAGCCTATCCCGCTGGAGCTGGAGGCGATCTGCCTGAAGGCGATGGCGCGCAACCGGAAAAAGCGTTATCAGCACGTCGGTGAATTGCTGGCCGATGTGCGCAACTATCTGGACGGTTATCCGGTGGCGGCCTATTCGCCGACGCCGCTCTACCGCCTGACCAAATTGATCCGCCGCCACCCGCTGATCCCGTCGACCCTGATGGCGGCGGTGCTGACGTGGGGCGGTTATTATGCGTTCACGGTGATCAGCAATATTTCGCAGAGCACTTCGCTGATCAATCTGGCGGAATACAATTACGGACAGGCCCGCGAGTACAATGTGATGGCATTGCGGACGGCGCGGCTGCTCCGGGAAAAGGCGGGAGGCGGCGACGCCGACCGGGAGCGCTATTTGCTGACCGAGCTGATCCGGCAGATTGCGGAAATGGAGAACGGCTACAATTCCGCGCTGGAATTCATCTCCCGAGCCCCGGAGCTGGGGGTGCGCGCTCCTCAGGTGGACCGCATGGTCCGGGAGATTTTCAAATCGACGCTGGAACTTTATTTGCAGGCGGGCAATGATTATCAATTGAAAAACGCGCTGCGCCAGTTCCGCGGCCGCTGGAGGCCGATTTTCGAAAAAGCCCAGGAGCAGGATTCCACGCTGGCCCAGCTGGTCGGGGAGATCGATTCGCAGAACGGCTGGCTCCTGCTCCTGCCCGGCAGCGCTTTCGGCTGGAGCGTCAGTATTGCGCATTCGGACGGGACTCCGGTATCGGAGCCGGAAAACGCTTCTTTGCCGCTGCCGCTCAGCGGCCCGGTCCGGCTCCAGCTTCCGGCCGGAACCTATCTGCTGAAGTTCCGGCAGGAGGACGGCACCGCCTTTTCGGCTCCGGCGGTGGTCCGGATCGCCCGGGAAAACCAGCTGGACCTCGAACTTCCGGAGCGGATTCCGGCGGATATGGGATATATTCCCGGCGGCGAATTTCAGCATCAGGTGAAGGCCGACGACTCCGGTATGAGCAATGTCTATCTGCCGCCTTACCTGATCCGTAAACATGAGGTGACGTTCAGGGAGTATCTGGAGTTCTGGAACTCCCTGAACGATCCGGTGTTGAAAAAGAAATGCCTCGGCTGGTACCGGTTCGACCTGAATTCCGGCGGCAGCCGTCCCATCTGGAACGAGGATGGAGTGTTGAATCCGCCCTTTGCCCCGGAACTGCCGGTCATCGGCATCACCGGGGAGGCGGCGATGGAGTATTGCCGCTGGCTCGGGCGAAAGCTGGATCGCACGGTCCGGCTGCCGACGCGGTATGAATGGGAGAAAGCGGCGCGGGGTGTGGATGGGCGCATCTATGTCTGGGGTGATGATTACCTGCCCGGGCTGGCGCTGCTGAGCGATCATCCGCAGGCGGACCGGTATCCGGTCGGGGCGCCGCCCGGCAGTTTCCCGCGTGACGTTTCCGTATTCGGGATTTCCGACCTGACCGGCAATGTGCGTGAATTCATCCGCAATGCGGATGACGCGGGGCCGATGTTCCAGGTCGGAGGCGGTTCGCGGGTCACCGGGCCGGAACAGGCGAAGTGCACGGAATTTTACTATTTGAACGGCAGTGCGGGCGATGTGGGGTTCCGCTATGTGATGGAACTGCCGAAAACGGCGATGGAAAAAAATGATTGATTTTAAAGATGTAGTCAAGAATTATGCCGGAGATGCGATTCTGAACGGAGTCACATTCCGGATCAATCCCGGCGACCGGGTCGGCGTGGTCGGCCCGAACGGAGCCGGCAAAAGTACGCTTTTCGGCATCATCACCGGAGATGTCCAACCCGACCGGGGAACGGTTTCGTTGCCGAAGGACCACCGGCTCGGGATGCTTCGGCAGCATCTGCCCGAAGGCGAGGCGGCCCGGACGCTGCTGGATTTCACCAGCGACGCGATTCCCGAGCTGCGCACCATGAGCGAGGAGTTGCACCGGCTGGAGCAGCAGCTTCACGACGGTGTGGACGACGACGACAAACTTCAGTCGATGCTGGCCCGCCACGGACGGCTCCAGTCGCAGATCGAGCACCTCGGCGCTTACCGGCTCCGGACCGAAGCGGAACAGGCGCTCAGCAACCTCGGTTTTCACGAAGCGGATTTCAACCGGCCGTTGAGTTCCTTTTCCGGGGGCTGGCGGATGCGCGCCGCGCTGGCGCGGGTGCTGATTTCGCAGCCGGATATCCTGATGCTCGACGAACCTTCCAACTATCTGGACATTCCGGCGGTGGAGTGGCTGTGCAGATTCCTGAAATCCTTTCCGGGAACGCTGCTGCTGATTTCGCACGACCGCTTTCTGCTGCGCAAGCTGACCCGGATCACACTGGAAGTCAACTCCGGGCAGGTGACCCGCTATCCGGGCGATTACGACTACTACCGCGCCGAACGCGAAAACCGGCGTCGCAACCTCGAAGCCGCCAAGCGCAATTCCGACCGCAAAAAAGAGCACCTCGAACGGGTGATCGACCGGTTCCGGGCCAAGAGCTCTAAAGCCGCCCAGGCCAAGAGCTGGCAGAAGGCGCTGGACAAGATGGAGGAGATCGAACTGCCGGACGACCTCAATTACAACGGCGCGATCCGTTTCCCGGCTCCGCCGCCCGGCGGCGTCGAAGCGGCCCGTTTCGAGAATCTCAGCTTCGGCTACACGCCGGACAAACTGATTTTAAAGGATATCAACCTGACCATCGACGCCGGGGACAAGCTCGCTTTCATCGGTTATAACGGCATGGGCAAGACCACCTTGCTGAAGCTGCTGGTCGGCAGGCTCAAGCCGACCTCGGGCCGGGTGGTGCTCGGACATCACAGCGTGGTCGGCTATCAGGCGCAGGAGTTCGCGGACCTGCTGGTGCCGGAGCAGACCGCGTTCGACGTGGTGCGCGGCAACCTGCCGGCGGGAGCTTCGACCGCCGGTTTGATGAACGTGCTCGGCAGCTTCGGCTTCTCGGGCGAGGCGGCGGAAAAGCCGTGCAAGGTGCTCTCCGGCGGTGAAAAGATCCGGCTGTTATTCGCGCGCATCTTCGTGAATCCGCCCAATCTGCTGGTGCTCGACGAACCGACCACCCACCTCGACATCGCGGCGCGCGAGCTGCTGCAGGAGGCGCTGCGCAGTTATCCGGGCACCGTCTGCGTGGTCAGTCACGACATCGAATTCGTGCGCAACGTCGCGACCGGCATTATCGCGATGGAGCCGCCCGGCATCCGCAAATATTTCGGCAACTACGACTACTATCTGGAGAAATCCGCCGAGTTCCGCGCCGCGGGTACGGCCCCGGATCTTGAAGCGCGGGAAAATGCCGGTTCACCGGACCTCGCCCGCAACCGCCGCCGTGCGAGGGCGCAGGCGCGTGAAGCGCTGGCCGCCGACAGGAAAAAAGCCGAGAAACGGGTCGCCGAGCTGGAAAGCCGTTTGGAACAGTTGGAGAAACGGCAGGCCGGGCTGCTTGAACAGCTGGCCGATCCGGGCGCTCTGGATTTCGCCAGCCTGAACCGGGAGCTGGCAAAGATCCAGTCCGATATCACCTCCACGGAAAGCGAGTGGGAAGAGGCCGCGCAGAAGCTCGAAGAGATCCGGTTGGAAAACGAACGCATCCATCAGGAAATCAAATAACCAACTTCAACAAAAAGGGAATGCAAGTATGAAATTCGGAAAATCCATGTTGCTGGCGGCGTTTCTGGCCGTCGGCGGCGCCGTCGCGGCGGATGAAGCGAAGGCCGATATCGGCGTCTGGACCAATGTGCCCGCCGGAATCGAAAACAAGAGCATCACCGGCGTCCGTTTCGGGCTGCCCTGTTCGATCAGCAACGGGACCGTGAAAGGCGCGGAACTGTCGATCTTCTTCAGCGGCACCCGCAATGCCGAAGCTTTCAAGTTCGCGTGGATCGGGGCGACCTGGGCCGAAACGCTCAAAGGCGGCGCACTCGCCTGCGTGAATATCGCCGAAGAACGGCTGGCCGGAATTCAGGTCGGAGCGGTGAACCTCTCCGGGAAAGGCGGATTCCAGCTCGGCTTTTTCAACAACTGCGATGACGACGCGAAGTTCCAGCTCGGACTGATCAACATCAATAAAAACGGCTGGCTGCCATTCATGGTCTTCGTGAATTTCGGTTCCGACACCTTCAAATGACCTGTCCTCAACTTTCAAGGAGAAAAATCGTATGAAACTGTTGAAATCCATGCTTCTTTCCGTTGCCGCGCTGTGTTCCGCCGCCGCCGTCGCCGAAGCCGATATCGGTGTCTGGACCGACGTCCCCGCCGGCATTGAAAACAAGAGCATCACCGGCGCCCGTTTCGGCCTTCCCTGTTCGATCAGCAACGGCAGCGTCAACGGCGGCGAATTCTCAATCTTCTACAGCGGCACCAGATACATGGAGGGAATCAAATTCACCCTGCTCGGCGTCAACAATGCCGAAAAGCTCAGCGGCGGCGCGCTTGCTCTGGTGAACCTGACGCAGCAGTTGAACGGCGCCCAAGTCGGTTTGGTCAATCAGAGCGCCAAAGGCGGCGTTCAGTTCGGCCTGATCAACAACTGCGACGACAACGCCCAGTTCCAGTGCGGGTTGATCAACATCAACAAAAACGGCTGGCTTCCTTTCATGATCTTCGTGAACTTCGGTTCCGCCGTTTTTGAGTAATACTATTTCGTTATTCAAAGATTTTCCGGAGCAGGACGCTGTTGCAGGCGCCCTGTTTTTTTATTTTTTAAACGAAATAACGCCGTGTGCAAGTTTCTTAAACCGGGATTTCGCCTTCGGCGACCAAGGCGCTTCGCCCTTGGAACCCGACCGGCAAGGTGCCGGTGCCGAATACTT
>ENA-UEQM01000111-UEQM01000111.1-human-gut-metagenome-genome-assembly--contig:-NODE-111-length-56221-cov-13.589377_pt1 | contig 56221 bp, 71 predicted proteins | sample MGYA00242948_ERZ507948 | MGnify/ENA primary metagenome ERZ507948 (study PRJEB26167, sample SAMN06115440) | human gut metagenome | host: Homo sapiens | place: China:Hubei | collected 2015-07-28... | reverse complement strand
CTGAATATACCTTAAGCGAAAACTATGTGCATGGTTTGGCTGCGTTTGGGCCAAGATTAAAAAATTTCGAAAGCCCGAATTCCTCCCGGGGCTCAAGCCCCGGGCTTCCTGCGGGAAATTCTGTGATCCGCGTCAAGAAACGTGACGATCATGAGCACCAAGGGCTACAAGTACGTCCGTGTGTGCGAGAGCTACCGCAACGCTGGCGGCAAGCCCCGCTCCCGCGTCATCGAAAACCACGGGCGGCTTGATGTCTTGGAAGCAAAAGACCCTGACTACGTCCGTAAGCTCAGAGACCGGGTAAAGAAAGATATTGAGGCGGCGCGGATTGCTCACGCCGAAAACCTGGAAAACAACGCGCAAGTCAGGCTGCGCCGGCTCGAGACAGCAAAGAAACCCGGGAACGATTACGGCTTTGCAGAGAGCGTCAATATCGGCTCAGCGCTTCTGAGACGAGTCTGGACGCAAGATCTGAAACTGCCTCAGATGTTTAACGCTCAGCCGCCCCGACAAACGCCGGCCTTCCCCTAGAAACAGCCGCATTTCTCTTGTGCGCCGAGCAGATCCTCAACCCGGATAAAGCGACAACGTTTCCCGCCCGCAACATCGTCGGGAGCCGCATTGACGCCCCCCAAGGTGGTTACCGAAGTCTTCGCGCGGCTCGGCAGCCACAAAGAAGCCATCACGCGCCACATCAACCGGCAAATTTCAGGAAAACTCACACGCGCCGACAAAAACGCCTCCCGTAAGAGCGCTCCGAGAACCCCCGCCTGCGGTACTGTCACAGAGGCAACAGCTGCCGCAGGTCAGGCGCAGGACGAAGGTTCTTCCGTGATGACTTTTATCTGCCGCGCTCTTGAAACCTGCCTCTTTGAAGTCCTCAAAATCAAACTCAAGGACATCACGCCCCAAGACATCAAAAAGGCGCAGCAGGAGTCATCCGTTGCTTTCGATGACGGCAATCCGCAGGTCCCGATCTGTCTGCGGTTTTATCCGGTCGAGAACCGCTTCGATGACATGCTCCGGGTCTTTGGACTTAAAGCGCCCTGCCGGTACGAGACACCCGAAAGCCTGAAAAGAAAGCTCAAGCTTGCCTGACCTGAGTAACTTTCCTCCGGGTTATTCGCGTGCTTAAAAATTAAGCACACCTTGCCAAGCCGCACAAACTCAGACTTTCCACAGCTTTTCCACAGGACTTATCCTCTGCAAAGTGGAAAGAAGGGGGGAAAAGTTCAGAACATCGAACGGACCAAGTTTCCGATAGCATAAAGCGGATAAACCCGGATATTGTCGTAAGTAGAAAAGTTTTCAAGTGACGTCCGCACTCCATAAGGTCTGTGTTTCTGTTCTAAAAACACCCTCAGGCTTTGCATGGCCCCTTTACCACCCGACTTAACTTCAACGGGAACAATGTTGTCACCGGATTGAACTACATAATCAACTTCTGCCTGACTGCGGGAGTCCTCTTTGTGCCAACACCAAAGCGCCGAACGCGTAAACGCACTCTGCGCCTTGATAAGCTCCGTTCCAACGAACACTTCTGCCACTGCACCGCGATTAACTGCGCTGAAATCCGCAGACTGCAACAAAGCTCTGAGATCCAGGCTTTGCATGCGCTGCACAAATCCGGCATCCAAAAGAATCATTCGCCTGTAGCGCTCGTTAATTTCACTTCCCAAAGGCAAACCATTGGCAACTGTGTGAGTTACAGGATAAACAAGTCCAGCCAGTATCAGAAGGTTCAGCGCCGCCTTGACCTGAGTGAGCTTGAGCCCCTCACCCACCTTGGTGTAAACAAACTTGCCGTGTCCCTGCTTGGCTACTGCATTAAAAACTTCGTTGATACGCGCCTCGGGAATTCTTTTACTGTACTTACGAAAGTCGTCTTGAAACGAAGTAATCAATTCATCAAGGATCAGCTGGCACTTCATCAGATCGTGATTTTCTACGTATTCCTGAACAACTTCCGGCATACCTCCGATCACCAAAAACGTTCGCAACATTTCTGTGAGCGTCTCATGGACAGCAGGTAACAAGGGGTTCTCAGGGCTTGCCTTACGCACCAAATCTCCTAAAGTTTCTTTGCCCTGAGCTGCAAGAAACTCCTGAAAGCTCAGCGGATAAACAAAGAGCGACCGTACGCGACCGACACCGAAACTCGGCAAATCTTCAAGCACAAACTCAAGAAGAGATCCTGCCGCTATGACATGAAGTTCGGGAATCTGCTCATAGAAGTATCTCAGCCGGTTAACAGCTGCGGGACAGGCCTGAATCTCGTCCAAAAACAAGAGTGTTTTGCCTGGCTTTGAGGTCACACCATGAATAGCAGCAAGGTTTTCCCACAGCTTTGGCGTTGAAACATCTGACCCGAAAAGCTCGCGATCAGCCTCAGACTGATTGAAATCAATCTCAATGAAGTATTTGAAACGCTTGGCCAGTGCCCTGACCGCCGTTGTTTTCCCGACCTGCCTTGCACCGCGAAGCAACAGTGGTTTTCTGGAAGGATCTTTCATCCAGGAAAGCAACTCGTCATCTATCGAACGCTTGATATAAGCCACCGGAAAGCTCTCTCAAAATAGAAATTACGTGCCGAATTATCCTACAAAAGTTAAAAAAATATACATCGAAAAAATCGTATTTTTAAAATTTATGTAGGTCTAAAGCCAACCATATCAAACGAAAATACATATCAGAAAACAGCGAAATAAATAGAAAATTCACATCAAAACCCTTCAAGTTTCCGTGGATAGCCTGTTCCACAACTGTCTCATCAATCCCCTGCCATGGCTACCGGCCGTTCCGGGTCGGCACGTCAAATGCCGTTCTTTTGTCCCTTTTGGAGGTGGGTCAATTTTTATGTCGTTTTGAGGGTCAATTCTTATGTCGCTTGACATGTCCAAATCATAAAATCTGAATCATTACTTCGGATTTTATGAGATAATCTGAAGTACAACTTCCGTATTTATGGGAAATTCGGAAGTCTTACCTCAAATATTCTTGCATTGTTCGCAAAGAATTCCTTATCTATTCTTCTATTAAAGGATTCCCAATTATCTGAACTAAGAATCGCCCCAAAAGTAAGGGGTTGATCTCTTGTGTTCTTCAAACTTAGGGTCGGATCGCTAGTTATCGAGCATCCGGCCCTTAATTTTGCCGCATTTTGTACAAACGACACGAAAAATCCCCTGCAGATTTGATTTTTATTAAGCCATTCCTTAGTACAGATAATACAATATGAGTACTAAAGAACTCGAGGTTTAATTATGGCGATCCCAGAGGAAATCCGCCGTGTCGCGCGGCCGAAAAATACTGTGGTAGTGCAGTCCGGCTCCAAGGGTGCAAATCTCTATGCAGTTCGGGAGCGTGCAGGATTCAAGTACGGCCCCAAAGGTAACCCTCAGCCGATCAACGGCCGAATCATTGGTCATATTGTCGACGGCCGTTACGTACCGCTCCATGATGACCTCTCGCTCGCGACGCCCGATATGCTTTCCTACGGCGCCAGCGCCTTCATCCACTCCTGCTCGGAGGATCTCCTTCAGGATCTCTATGACGTTTATTCGGCAAGCGATGCCCAGCGGATCATGGCTTTGGCGTCACTTCGCGTTCTCAAGCCAAAAATCACCGCTCGCAGGGTTGGCACTGAGTACCGCAGAACCTTTATCAGCCGCTACTACCCAGACCTCGCCTTGTCCGCCAACACGATCTCGACGTTCTTGCAAAAGCTCGGGGAAGACGGCGCTAAACGGGAGACCTTCTACAAAAAGCGGATTAGCCTTGTCGAGAAGACACACCATGTAGCAATCGACGGCACGCTAAAGCAGGACAGCAGTTCCTTCAACGACTTGTCGGCCTTCTCCCGCAAGGCCCGCGTCAAAGGCTGCCGCGACATCTCCGTGATCTACGCCTACGATCTCGAACGCATGGAGCCGCTTTGCGCCGAGGTCTTCCCTGGCAACTCAATCGACGCGACGTCCTACCGAGCCTTTATCGTCAACAACGACATTCGCAAGGGGATCGTCCTCTCCGACAAGGGATTCCCGCCAAAACAAATCGCCCAGGAGCTTCGCGAGCGTCCGGATCTTCACTTCCTCACCCCGCTCAAGCGAAACGATTCTCGCATTGCAGCACACGAGATGTATGAGTTCCAAGGCGTCTTGAAGAACTTCGATCGAGCCGTCTTTTTCAAGAAGGCGGAGCTGAGCAGCGAGCGATTCCTCTACTCGTTTCGCGATACTCACCAGGCAGAGCTGGAAGAGCACTCCTTTGCCGAACACGCTAAGAAGCACGAGTTCGATAGCGCGGCCTACCTGAGAAAGAAGGCAGCCTTTGGCACCATCGTTTTCGAATCGGATCAGGACCTTGATCCCGAAGTCGTATACCGATGCTATGAAGACCGCTGGCAGATAGAACTTGTATTTCGGCGCTATAAGAACGGCGAATGTCTCGACCAAACCAGTGTTCAGGGCGACTTCTCTGTGATCGGTTCGGAATTCATCAACTTCATTTCGACGACTCTCACTTGCCGTATGCTTAGAAAGGCCGAGGATGCCGGCCTGCTTAAAGACGATTCGTGGGCGGACCTGATGGATGATCTGTCCTCTGCGTGGCGTCGCGTCGATGGTTCGGTGCCGCCGCAAGCCGACGATCCTGCTTGGGTGCACACCATTCCAAAGGTAATGAACCTGCTGACCACACTGGGACTGGCCGTCAACCCTCCCAAAGAGCCCCCAGCCAATGTGACGGTTCCTGGCAAACGAGGACGCCCAAAGGGTAGTCGCAACAAATCTACACTCGAACGCTTGGCCAAAGAATCGGAAGAGCCGCGCAAGCCAAAACGCGGCCCCGGTCGCCCGAAGGGGGCAAAGAACAAGAAGACGCTCGAGCGCGAGGCACGAGAGCGAGCTCTAGCCGCTTCCGATGATTCGCATGCCTCGTAGTACAGAAAATTGGGAATCTCTTAATTAACTTTCACAGGCTATACCCTACACCCTAGAAGCAGGCAACAAAAAAGCCGGAAGAGACAAAGGCAAAAGCCCCTCACCTTCCGGCTTGCGGTCAACACTAACAGCCAAAGTGCTGGCAGACCGATACGGCTCAGCGGTCAGTCATCAAGGACGTACAGCTCCTCAATATGCCCGGCATCATCCACGCGCACCGCAAAGCGGCGCTGATGCGTCTGCTGCACAAGGCACCGGTCAAGCTCCGCCTGCACGCGGTCCACGTCCTTTTTGAGTTGGTCGTAGTACGTATCGTGCATCTCAACGAGTTCCTTGGCGTGCCGCGTGATTTCCCCGGCGCGCTTCAAATCAAGCTCGTTCATGCTCCTGGAGTCTTTGCTTAAAGCCTCATGCGCCATGTGCGTTGCCGCCTCAATCAAAGGCCGCACATCCGGGAAATTCTCCAGGTCGCGCGTCATGTTGTTGGCCCCCTGAAGCTCATGCTCGAAAGTATCCCCGCCGATCACGCGCAAAATCGCAAGGATCCGTTTAAAGCGGACGATCAACTCCCGCACAGCGATGCAGGCCTTCGCGTAAACGAGTGCCTGGTCGGCTTCTTCCAAGGACCGCATCTCATCGAGCTTGTCTTTAACGGCCTTGTCAATGCGCTGAGAATCCGCGTCCACCACCTTTTCAATAGCGTTCGTACGACTATGGCGCTCCGTCGCGGGCCCTGCTTCAGCACCCAGGCGGCAGAGGTCGTCCGCAAGGTCCGTGAGTTCCTTAAAGCGGATCTGCCAGTTGCGCGCAGAAAGCGCAGAGACGTATTCCACGATCGACTCAACGTGCTCACCCAAAACACGCAGTTCTTCTTTGAGTTCGGGTTCAAGATCATGCTGCTTGTCGGTGGGATTAAGGGCGCACCAGAGGGCATGGACTTTGGCGGGCTCGCCCCAGGAGTGATCCGGCATGAGCATCGGTTCTCCGAGCTGCGTGCCCGTCTCATCAATTGCGCAGATCTGAAGGTCAGCGGCCGTGGCGTTCACACGCGGATGAAACCCCTGGTGCAGGGCTTCTTCCAGTACCGGCGAGAAACTCACGGCATAAAAGTGACGTTCAAAGGCACTGCCCGGCACCCAGGCGAGTTTGTTGACGTTGGAAAAGAGGCAGTCGAGGTTCCTCTTTTCGTGAAAGCTCACGTCAAGCGGCCGCCAAAACGGCCGGTCAATTTTGAAAGCGCGCTGAATAAAGAGTTCAGCTGCGGTCGCCTCCCCCCGAATTGCGGTCACCGCGAGCATCGTCGGGCGCTTTACGCCCACCGCGCGGAAGCGTTCCACCCCGGCGTCCGTTTTTTCGGCGCCTTTCGCAGGATCGTCATTGGGAATCGGCAGCCCCGTCCTCGGATCCTTTTTCCAGGACATGGGCTCAGGCCGCACCTTCGGTTTAACGGTCTTTCGGCGCATCATCTGCCAGGCAAAACCGGCAGCCACAGCCGCCACCGCAATTGCGGGCGCCACGGCACCCCATAATTCATGTGAAGCCATCGAAACTGATTCCCTGTGTGTTCTCATCGGCAGGCTGACAACGGTATTGACGCAACCGCACTGCGTCGCTGAAGGTACACTTTCCCCTTTCCCGTTTCAGCCGTTTTGTCGGATTATAGAATCAGGCAGAAGGCGAAAAACAAGACCGCAACACAGCATTAATCGGCCCGAAAGCCGCACTGCGGGCGGCCTGAGCAGTTCTACCTAAACTCAGCATCTGAGCGGAAATACTCATCTCTTTTGCTAGAATCAGGCGCAACCCACCGTGATTAACATAAACATAATCCTTACTATCGGGAGAAGAGCTTTGCCTACGATTGCCAGCGGCTTCAAACTGTCCAACGGGGTAACGATGCCCTGCATTGGTCTGGGAACCTGGCAGGTTCCCGACGATGACGTGCTCGTCAAAGCCATTCACAGTGCGGTGAATCTCGGATACCGTCACATCGACACGGCGCACATCTACGGCAATGAAAGAAGCGTGGGCGTTGCGGTGAGAACGTGCGGTGTGCCCCGCTCCAAACTCTTTGTCACCAGCAAACTCTGGAACACCGACCGCGGCTACAAGGAAACGCTTGAAGCCTTTGAGCGCACGATGGACGCGCTGCAGATCGGTTACCTCGACCTCTTTTTGATGCACTGGCCCGCGGCGCGCGGCGAAGCGATGACCTGGCAGAGCATTAATTCCGGCACCTGGCGCGCGATGGAAGAAATCTACCGCAGAGGGCGCGTCCGCGCGATCGGTGTGAGTAACTTCCTCGTGCATCACCTCGTGCCCCTTTTGGCGCGCGCTGAAGTTGTTCCGATGGTGAACCAAATCGAATTTCACCCGGGCTACATGCAGAAAGCCACTTTTGATTTCTGCCGCAGTCACGGGATTCAGGTGGAAGCCTGGTCGCCTTTAGGGCGCGGCGCCCTGATTCACCATCCGGTGCTCGTTGAACTCGCGCAGCAGCACGGCGTCACCACCGCGCAGATTGCGCTGCGCTGGTGTCTGCAGCACGGTGTGGCGGCGGTGCCCAAATCCCTTAACCCCGAGCGCCAGAAGCAAAACGCGGAACTTTTCAGTTTCAATCTGACGCCCGAAGAAATGGAGCGTTTGGACAACCTCCCGCAGGCCTGCTTCTCGGGACTTGATCCCGATCACGTGACGTTCTGATTTTTGCGTCCGTTACGCAAAACGCCCGGAAGTTTTAAAGCTCCCGGGCGTTTTTATTTCAACCTCAGTTTTTAAGCGCGCGTCATCGCGTCCACTTTGGCTCCCGCACGCATGAGCCGCAGTCCCCAGGCGACCACAAGAAGCGTTACACCGGTATCGGCAAAGACCGCCATCCACATCGTGGCAACGCCCGCCATTGCCGCTACGGCAAAACAGACCTTCACGCCCAAGGCAAAGATGATGTTTTGCGCCATCGTGCGGTGCGTGAGTTCTGAAAGCCGCTTAAACCACGCGATCTTACCCACGTCATCGTCCATGAGGGCAACGTCAGCGGCTTCAATCGCACTGTCGGCACCTTTCACGCCCATCGCAAAACCGATGCGGGCGCGTGAAAGTGCCGGTGCGTCGTTGATGCCGTCACCCACCATGGCGGTTGCCGCTTTCCCTTCCAACGCCTCAATGTGCGAGAGCTTTTCTTCCGGGAGCAACTCCGCCTTGATGTTTTCTGCGGCAATACCAACGGACGTCCCGATCGCCTGCGCCGCACGGCTGTTGTCCCCGGTGAGAAGGTAGGGCGTAATCCCCGCACGCTTCATGGCGGCAATCGCTTCTGCCGCACCGTCTTTCACCGTGTCCGCCACGGCAAAGACGCCCATGACGCCGAACATGTCGCTTAGCGCCACGGCGGTCTGCCCTTTGGCGTGTGCCGCTTCAAAGGCGGCCTTCACTTCCGGTGTTGCAAGGCCCTTACTTTCAAGCCACTTGAGGTTTGTGAAGCGCAGCAGGGCCCCGTCAATGCGACCTTCGGTCCCGGCGCCAGGCAGCGCCTTAAAGTCTTTGACAACGCGCGTCTCCACGTGTTTTGCTTCTGCCGCGTCGCTTACGGCGCGGCTCACGGGGTGAGAACTCATGTCCGCGAGGCTTGCGGCCTGCTGCCAGACCTTCGTTTCGTCACTTGCCCCGATCAGCGTCAACGTCTGAAACTTCGGTTCCCCGCGCGTAATCGTGCCCGTCTTATCAAGCGCCGCGTTTTTGAGGTTTCGCCCCTCTTCCAAGTACACCCCGCCCTTCACAAGCACCCCTCTGCGGGCAGCAAGGGCGAGCGCCGAGACAATCGTCACGGGCGTCGAAATCACCAAAGCGCACGGGCAGGCAATGACAAGAAGCACGAGCGCCCGGTAAATCCACGTGGTCCAGGGAAGTTCCGTCACCAAGGGTCCCACGATAGCGACCGCCACTGCAATCACAAAGACGGTCGGCGTATAGCGCGCCGCAAACTTATCCACAAAGCGCTGCAGCGGCGCTTTCTTTTGTTCGGCTTCCTCGACGGCGCGGATGATGCGCGCACTCATCGAGTCCTTCGCGACGGCGGTTGAGCGGATCACAAGCGTACTTTCAAGCGATAAGGCTCCAGCCCATACCGTTGACCCCGCGGCCTTTTGCACCGGGAGCGACTCACCGGTAATCATCGACTCGTCCATCGAACCCGTGCCGTCTTCAACCACACCGTCCAGAGCGGCGCGCTCCCCGGGCTCCACCCGGTAAACGGTCCCTGCGGGCGCCGTTTCAATCGGGATCTTGGTCCACGTGCCGTTGATTCTGGCTTCAACTTCATTCGGTGCCACACTTAAGAGTGTCCGGATCGCCTTACGGGCCCGGGTCATGCTCAAAGACTCAATCATCTCCCCGATTTCGTAAAGCGTCATCACCATCGCGGCTTCAGGCCAGGCACCGAGGCACGCCGCGCCGGTCACGGCAACGGCCATGAGTGTCGACATGTTAAAGACGCCCCGCACGAGGCAGAGCACACCCTTTTTGATGGTTCCGAAACCGGCTAAAACAATCGCAATAAGCGCCGGCACCATCACGGCCCACTCGGGGAATGTACCCGCAAGTTCCAGGGCTTCCGCGCCAAAGGCAAGCACGAGAGCCGTTCCAAGACGCGCGTACGGGAGTTTTTCGTCCTTTTTAATCCCCGTATCGGTCTTTGTGGATTTGACGGACGCCTTCCAGCCGGCTTCGTTAAGCCGTGTGATGATGCCGAGAACGTGCTCGGCATCGGTCACAAACTGCACGGTCTGCGCCTTGCGGTCAACGGCCGCATCAAGCCCGATCACGTCGAGCACGGCTTTCACATCCGCGTCGCTTGCCATATTCTCCACGGCAAGCACCGTTTCGGAAGCCCCCCCGGCGGTTTTCACTTCCACCGCAGGCATCCCGATTGCCTTAAAGACCGCAAAGATCCCGGCGGCGTCGGCATTTGCGTCGGTCAGCACAAGCGTCACCGTGCGGTTGACGACATCGAAGTGTTTGTCGGCAATAAGGGGGTTGTCTTTGAGTGCCGTTTCGATTTCCCCGACTTCCACGGGGCAGTCCATCGCTTCAACGTAAAGCTTCAGTTCTTTGCCGCCCACGGCCGCGAGAGGCTTGTCTTCAAGGGGCTCCGCGGGCATCCCGAGCTTTTCAAAAGCGGCGAGAATCTGCCCGGTCGTGAGGCCCTCGGTCACAGTCATCGTCACCACGCGGTTCATGACGTCGCAGGTGAGTTTCTCAACATCGGTGTTTCCTTTAAAGGCCTCTTCGATTTCGCCGGCTTCCACCGGGCAGTCCATTGCCTCGACCTTAAGTTTCACCGTACGTCTGGCGGCTGCCGCAGCGACCTCATTAACGACGTCGGCCGGCATATTGAGTTTCTTAAAGGTGGCGAGCACCGCGTCCGTTGTGAGGGCTGACGTGGCCGTCATCGTGACCGTACGGTTCATGACGTCACAGGCAAGTTTCACAACATCACCGTTACCCTTAAACGCTTCCTCAATTTCCCCGACTTCCACCGGGCAGTCCATCGCCGGGACTTTGATCGACAGCGTGCGGTTTTTTGCTTCTTCGGCTTTTTCAGAGAGAACCTCTGCGGGCATTGAAATCTTTTTAAATACCGCAAGAAGCGCGTCGGTTGTAAGGGTGGGCTTGACCGTCATCGTCACCTGACGGCTCATGACGTCACACGCGAGTTTGACAACGTCAGCATTACCCTTAAACGCTTCTTCAATTTCCCCCACTTCCACGGGGCAGTCCATCTCGGGGACCTGTAAAACCACGGTGCGATTTGTTACGGTTTGAATCGAAGCCATAACCACGGACTCCGCAAATCTTTGTTAAGGTATCGCCATTGAAAACCCTGAAGTCACTACAGGGTCAAGCACCAGCCCGCACTTTTTACAATTTTGTCGGGCTTATCATTGTTTTCTCAAACTTTTTTAAACGCATGCGTATCGGAGAACTTGCCAAAGCGACCGGCATTCCCGTGGAAACAATCCGCTGGTATGAAACGAAAGGCCTCATGCCGCCCGCGGTGCGGTCAGACAACAACTACCGCGTCTACGGCGAGCCGCACCTTGAGCGCCTGCGCTTTATCCGGCACTGCCGCAGTCTTGACATCAGCCTCGAAGCCATCGCGAAGCTCCTTAACTTTGATGCTGCCGACAAAACGCAGGCTGAAGCGGTTCACGCACTGATTGCCGAACAGGTGAACGCCATCAGCCGCCGCATTAAGGAGCTGCAGCTTTTGCGTGAGCACCTTTTGGCGCTTGCGCTGCGCTGCCACGGCCATAAGGACGGTGAGCACTGCGGGATTCTCGAGGGGCTTGAAGCTGACGCGAAGGACGGCCAGTGCCGCTGCGGCATCCCCGAAACCACGCTTGCGCTTGAAGACATCCATGCCGTCGGCAGCCAAAAGGGCCTGAAATTTGATACGCCTGCCCGGTAACCTTTTCACTCAAAACACTCACACCCATGCCCAACTCCGTTGAAAATTTTCTGATGACGGCGTTTTCCCTCAAAATGCTCGTCGTTTACGCGCTTGTTGCCGTGATCATCGCGGTGCCCACGTGGCTACTGGTGAAGTTTTCCAGAAACTTCCCGCCGGCAATCACTCACCCCAGCCTTAAAAGCGGCGTGGGCGGGTGGCTCATTGTGTTTCTTGCGGGCCAGGTCGGCTGGTTTATGCGCGGCGTCTGGGAGACCTTTTACCTCGCCGGCGAGCTTTATTTCGTCGTGGAAAAAGCGCCCTCAGCATTAACGGACGCCATGGTCGCGGTTCTCCCCTCCTTTTTCGCGCTCGTTTTCGGCGCGGTCATCCTTTGGCAGATTACGGTCAAACGTAAGCCCTCGGCCGTCGCCGTCACGATCCTTCTGCTCTGGATCATGGGGCCGGGCGTTGCGATGCTGCAGAGCTGGTACTTTAAGGCCACACTCACCACGTTTTCGCTTGTGGAGATTTTCGGCTGGACGATCGGCTGGACGCTTTATCTTGCCGTGAGCCGCCGCGTGGCGCTTACCTACGGGACGCCGCGCGGAAAACGCGGTGCACCGGGGATTGTGGATTTTAAGAACCACTAACCTGTTTCCGTCGTCTGCCGGCTGCGCCGCATCGCCTGCAGGCGACTACAATCTGAGAACAGTTCTCATTTACCGTAAAGGGTTCTTTATGTACGAGATTACCGTCGGTGTGAAAGGCATGGCCTGCGAGATGTGTGAAGCGCACATCAACGAGACCATCCGTAAGAATTTCAACGTGGAAAAAGTCACCTCCTCGCACAAGAAAAACGAGACGGTGATTCTCTCGAAAGTCCCGCTCAGTGAGGCGCAGGTGAAGGCCGCGATCGACCCCACGGGCTACGAGGTCACAAGTTTTGCCTGTGCTGACTACGTGAAAAAGCCGGGCTTTTTTGCCCGACTCTTCGGAGGCGGCTGCTGCTAAGCACAGCGCTTTCTCCCGGAATAGGTTAACGGCCGCCCGCGGGACTTTCCGCGGCGGCCGTTTTTTGTACGTTCAGAAAGAATCTTTAGGCTTTCTTCGCGTCTGCTGCAGGTTTCTCAGCGGGTTTGTCAGCGGGTTTCGCCGCGGCCTTGGGTGCAGCAGCCTTTTTGGCAGGGGCCTTCTTGGGGGCTGCCTTCACTGCCTTCTTTTCAGCTGTCTTGGCGGCGGCCTTGGCAGGCGCCTTCACCGCGGGCTTCGTAGCCGGTTTAGCGGCCGTCTTCTTTGCTGCGGTCTTAGCGGCCGCTTTGACGGTCGTCTTCTTTGCCGCGGGTTTTGCGGCTGTCTTCTTCACAGCCTTTGCGGATTTGGTTGCTTTCTTTGCTGCCGCCTTTTTGGCGGCAGCGTTCTTCACTTCCGTCTTTTTGGCGGCGGGCTTTTTCTCAGTCTTCACGGCCTTTTTGGCCGCAGACGCCGTTTCAACGGCAATCTTCAAGGCCTTTGCCTTGGCGGTAAATTCCGTCGCAGACAACGTGGTCTTCACTTCCACCGGTGCAATGCCCGTGCCGATTTCAAAGTCAAGGCCGAGCGCGTCGGAGGTTTCGGCACCGATCTGGCGCAGACGGTGGGCGGCCGCACCTTCGGAGGTATCAAGGGCCGGGCTGAAGCACTCCCAGCCGTCCGTAACCGGAAGGCTCATGAACTCTTCAAAGACATTCACAATGGCGGCATAGCCCTTTTTGGAAGCTGACCCGATCCATTCGGCGGGCGTCATAAACTGCAGATCTTCAAGATCATCGTCCAAGGCTTCGGCGTTGGGTTCGAGTTCGTCCAAAAGCGCTGCTTCATCGTCCGTGAAGTCACGGTCACCGTCGTTGATCGCCTTTTCGTAAACCGCGTCAATTGCCGAGGAAAGCTTGTCGAGTTCACCACCGATCACGTCCTGCGCAGCACTCATGAGACCAATTGCCGCCGTCAGAATATCGGGGTTGGTTTCCACGGCCTTCACAAGCTTGGCGGGATCCTTTTTCCAGCCCTTTTTCAGATCGGCTTCAAGCGCCTCACCGAAGGTACGGGGTTCAAAGTCTTTGACAGTCAGCACGCCGCCTTTGCCGATAAGGTAGGTTGTCTTCTTGGCCATGATTCTGAAAATCCTTGAGAAAAAGTTTGTGTTGACCCGCCCTGCGCCTGTGTTTGTGGTGTGCGACATGCGGTGACGCGTGAAGAATAGCGCGAAAAACGCACCTCATGTAAAATCGGCCGCTCAAAACCTTGGCCGGTTCTGCCTGCCGCCGGTTTTGAAGTTTTCCTTCTGCCCGTTTTTTTCTCGGGCAGATGCACCGGAAAACAAGGGCCCATAGCTCAGTCGGTTAGAGCAGGGGACTCATAATCCCTTGGTCGTTGGTTCGAGTCCAACTGGGCCTACCATAATTCGAATTTCAGATATTCTCAGATAATCTCCCTCAGTCTCCATTGTTCACCTAATACGATGAATTTAAATGGAAACACTGCCTACCGTCAGTCTCTGTTGTTCTCTGTCGTTCTATATCAAACTCCCTCCAGCTCGCGAATGATTTCACCCAACTATGCTCCCAATGGGTATGATTTCTTCGGAATTTTTCATTTTTTCTTCGGAACTTTTGGGAGCATAGCCTCCAACCCAGCAAGAGAGCGGCATGAGAGTAGCTGAACGCCTCACAGCGATACGACTGAAGACCCTTGAAAAGGACACTGCCTGCGGCGTTGTGCCGGGGCTTTACGTGACTGTCCGGAAGCTCGCCGACGGATCGTTTGCCAAGTATTTTGTTCTCAAAGATCGAAAACAAAAACGCTCCTACACCATCGGAAAATTTCCGGACATCTCACTCTCAGAAGCATTCACCAAGGCAGCAGAATGGCGAGACCTCATCCTCAAGGGCGATGACCCTTCCAAACAACTCTTAGAGGCCTCCTCTCCCCAAAAACTGACGTATGAGAATCTCATGTTTCAATGGGTCGAATTCAACAATAAACGCGGCCGGTGGAAAGATGACAAGAAACCTCGACTCGGCGTGTGGCAAGGATATTTCAGAAACCACATCCCAGACTCGCTGCGCCAGTGTCCGGCCGCTGAATTAACGCCCGAGATGTTTGCTGACGCGCTGGCGGAAAAATGGCGGACCATGACCAACACCCCGGAAAAGATTCTTGCTGACACCAGGAATGCCATTGACTGGGCAATCCGACAAGAAATCATTCCGCCAATGATCAACCCGGCGCGCATTCACGGCGGAAAACTTGGAGACCTACTGCCGTTGAACAGACCGGAAACCGGCCACGAACCGGCTCTCCCCGTCCAAAAGATGCCGGCATTCTTCAAAATGCTCATGGAATACACCCTTTCGAGCCCTGCCGCCAGATGCTTGGCCTTTGCCATCCTGACGGCAGCCAGAAACTCTACCGCTCGAGAGGCCACTTGGAGTGAAATCCAAAAGGACGATGACGGCAACTGGATCCACCTGATTCCGCGTTCACGCATGAAGGTCAAGGCCGAAGGCTTGCCGTTTGACCGAAAGACCCCTCTGAGTTCCGTTGCGGTCAGGTTGCTGGAAACCATGCCGAGAGTCAAATATGAAGGACAGGATTACCTCTTTCCCAGTATCTTTCAGCGCAGCCTCAAGCCGATGTCTCCGGAAGCCTTCTCGCGCCTCTTGAAAAGAATGCACGACCGCCAGCGCAAAATTGACGGTATCGGCTGGGTTGATCCGGAACAAATCCACGGAGCAACGCAGACACCCCGCATTGTGACGCTGCATGGCTGCGCCAGAGCAAGCTTCAATACCTGGGCCAAGGACGGGAAACGATTTGGACATCCCTTCTTTCCAAAGGATGTCCGGGAGAGCTGCCTCGACCACAGAAATGAGTCTTACCAGTGTGCCTATGACCGCGACCAAGCCACTGGAGAAATGCGCGATGTCTTTGAGGCCTGGGGACAATTCCTGACACAGGAAATGGATGACTTCAACTAAAAAAGGCGCCATAGGGGCGCAGCCCCATGACGTCATGGACGATGAAGTATTTCCTTTACTGCTGATCGATCTGATGATAACCGGATGACCAATCGGCTGCCCTCTTCAAGAGATTCCGCACTCTCAACAAGAAGGCGTCTACATTCTGCGATTCGTCGCTCACAAAGCTTTCCGGAATCGCAGGTGCCGGCGGGCACTCGACCACCGCCGGCAGCCGCGCCGCGCAGGCGCTCAACATCCCGCCGCATACCAGCAAGCTGAGAGTCAAGCGCATCGATTTCAGCCTGCTTCTTGTCGACCGCGGCGGCGAGCTTCTTCGCATTGTCTGTCTCCCTTTTCGCGAGTTCGGCCTGGTACTTCTGAGCCGCGGCCGCGTAGCCGGCTTTAAGGCGCGCGATGTCTGCAGTGCGCAGGGCGTCCGCAAAGGCGTATCCGGCGCTGAAGACGACCACGGCCGCAGCGAGGTAGAGCCACTTGTCCATCTTTAAAGCAGCCAACCGCCGGCAAAGAAGCAGATCATGCCGAAGCCGACACAGACAGGCGCCCAGAAGAGACGGCACTTGCGGCGCGTCTCGGTATCGAGCTTGGCCTTCTCGGCCTTGAGTTTTTCGTAGGCGTCCAGCGTGAGATCTTCGACCTTCACGCCGATTTTCTTAAGCCATTCCTGAAAGTCTTCGCTGTTCATCACATACTCCTTGAAAAATTTAAAAACGTATTTGATGATTTCTTCTTTGGTCATTTTTTGCAGTTGTCCCAGCGCGCCTTGAATCCTCTGGCATCAACATGCACAAAGCTGTCATACAGCCCCACTCCGCCGTCAGAATTGAGCTCCAAACAAAGATCCTGCAGCTCAGGAAGATCCTCCAGGTTCTCCGGCCTGATGTCTGCTGCAAGCCCCTGGACGTGGTAAGAGTTCTCCACGCCGCCCACAGCGCGGTTGTGCTCTGGCGAGCGATAAGCACTGTTGACAATGATCGGCCGCCCCCATGCCGTCCGGATCCGGTTCAATAAAAAGAGCAGCTCGGATCTGACCTGCTGCTCCCCGAACGGCGAGTGCTGGCCGTCCTTGCTGGCGAGCTCCTTTGTGTCAAAGTATCCGATTTTCATTTTTGTAACGGTCCTTCTTTCGGCTTGTCGCCGATCTTTTCCACTGATTCATCTAGCCGGGCGTTGATCTGTTTTAGCGCCTTGCGGATTATCGGAGGGATGCATCCGCCGAGATCCATGCGATCGAGGTTCTCGATGATGCTCATGAGTTCTGTGAAGCCGTAGGCCGCGATGACAATGCCTTGGAACACAGCGAGATAGCCCAGCGTGTAGGCAAACTGCACGTCAAGGCCGTGCGCAAAGCCCACGACAACAAACATCAGGCCCTTTTTCAAAAGCCCATGAGACACGATCCGGCTCTCAAAGTCGCGTTTGACGAACGCGGCCGCCATGCCCGTCACAAGGTCTGCTCCGACAAAGATCGCGAGCCATATGATGAGCGGCTTGGTATCGAGACCGAAGAAAAACGAAAGAGCGCCGGTGAGGGCGCCCACGGCCGCGGCAAGTATTTTCTCTGTGCCAACAGGCAAAAAGTCCGGCGTCATGTGCATCCTCTCCGGCATAAATCACTCCCGCAGATCCGGCGGGAATTGCCGCCGGCCCTTTTCGCTCTTCCACGACTCTTCGCAGTGGTTCTTGTCGAACCACAGCAGGGCATCGATCAGCCGCTTTGGCCAGAGCCGCTGGCCCGAGCAGTATTCCCGCCAGGCCCGGCTCGACAAACTCTCATCTGGCCACCCGCCGATCAGGGCGTTGGCGAGTTGATCCAACGCGATCAGCACGTTCTTGATGTATGCGTACATCACGCGGCCGTAAAGTCGACAGGAACAAACTTGATCTTGATTTTCGCGAGGTCTTCTTTTGTCTTCGCGTCATCAATCGCGTCTCGCGTCTTCCACTTGTAGTCGTAAGCGGCGAGGCCTGCAGAGATAATTTCCTGATTCAAGACATGGAGTTGCTCAAGGTTGAGCGGGTGTTTTACGTTGTTGGCGTCCATAAATTCGACGCCAGCTGCGGTGTAGGTGTTCTGCGCCTCTAAAGCCTCGACAAGGGCGCCGACGTCAGTTTTCGCACGGTCGTCGCTGTCAGCCTCAAAGCCGAGAGAAGACTTTAAGGTGGCGGCTTCACCGCGCCAGGCAGTAAAGGCACCGTCCAGCTCACGCTTCTTTTCTTCTTTCAGCTCATCGACCGTCTTTTCCGGAATCTTTTCAACAATCCACTCCAGATCAGGCCCACGTGCGATTCGATGCGTTGTGCTGCCCTCTGTGAGCTTTTGGAACAACTGGCGAAGCTCATTGCATCTTTGCGTCTGGGACTGATGAGAAACCGCGCCCATCGCAACACAATCTTCTGCCGTCTTTGGTTTCGGTTCCTTAATCCATGAGGACTTATCGTCCGATAGGCGGTAAAACGACTGGGCCGCAGCCGGATCCTCTGCGGGCGCATCAATCTGCGCCACATCATCTGGAAGCAGCAACTCTCCGTCCGGCATTTCCATCACCATCTTGAAATCGCAGAAATAGCCGTCCTCATCAACGCAGGGTAAACGAACTAATTTTGATGCCATGTTAAAAACTCCAATTACCTCAAAAAAGTTAGCCGCACTTAAGCCGCGCCAAAAGCGCTACTCAATCGCGGTTGGTTACGGGCTGTCTTTAAAAGTTCAGCCATCAGGCACTAAGTCCTGGGTACTGCGAATCTGCACACTCGGCCGTGTAGCCGACTTGGCTATCGGCCACTTCCCTGAAACGTCCCTGGCCGAAGCAAAGCAAATCGCCCGCAGAAAACGGAAAGAGCTGGGCCAGGAGCCGCCTCTTGGCTACACCCTCAAAGATGCTTTCCACTTATGGTGCAATTTAAAAAAGGGGAGAATCACGAGCTACGCTGACGAACGACGAAGGCTCGAGAAGTACGTCATTGGTCCTCTGGGGAATCGCCAAATTGACGAAATCACCGCGCCGCTCATGATCCAAATCGTTCGGCCAATTGAAACCGCCGGACACAGAGCAACACTCAAGCGCGTCATCATGCGGGCGCGCGAAATCCTAGACTTAGCGGTATGTGCCGGCTACATTCAGCACAATCCAATTGATCGCCTAAACCGCATCTTCGCCCCGCCAGTCACTCGCCCCATGCCGGCCCTTCCATGGCAGGAGCTCGAATCCATCATGGCTGTCATAGCCGCCGCCCCGACCAGGCTACAAATCTTGTTTCTTTGGTCGCTATGCTCAATGCTGCGGCCAGGCGAAACTGCAAAGCTCAGGAAAGACTGGATTAAAGACGAAACGCTGACCATTCCCGGAGACCAGATGAAAAAGCGCCGGCCTCACAGGGTTCCACTAACAAATTTCATGCTCCGTCTACTGGCGGAGGAACACAAACTCTCACCTCACCCGAAAAATGCCTTTGTCTTTTCAGGCATGCGGTCAAACGAGCACATGTCAAGCCAGAAGCTTGCCAAGTACCTTCATCAGACAACCCTTTCAGGAAAACTCGTTGCTCACGGACTGCGGTCAATCGCCAGGAGCTGGCTGGCAGACCACGCCATCCCGTTTGAAGTTGCGGAATCATGCCTCTCTCACGTGTCCGGGAGTCAAGTTTCACGCGCTTACCAAAGGTCTGATTATTTGGAGGCAAGACGCCCCGTCATGGACGCGTGGTGCTCTTATGTATACGGCTGTGCCCTGAGAGCCGGTCTTCTTCCACACATTATCAGCGCCAATGAGGAGGCCAAAGAAAAGTCTTAGCCCAAACCACAGGGGGCAGCCACCAGTATTCAGCCCCCTATCTTCTGATGATTTATAGACAGTTTGGGCACCGGACATAACTGGAGGAGCCTTTTTTTACGGGGTAGAGGCAATTGAGGACACCTACGGAGCTTTTGGCGCAAATATGTCAAAGACCCATAACTACGCCGGGCATACGGCAGGCGATAAGAGTTGGCCTGAATTGATGCTTTATGCCTCAAACTCAAACGGCATATATGGGCGATCATACTCAGTAAGCGTTCCTGCGGCCTATTCCTTGATTATCATCAGAACATAAGCAGCGGCAACCGATACTCCGGAAGAGCGACCGTATGTGCTGTCTGAATCAGATGCCGAGAAAACCAGTCGCCCGGGCACAGTATTAGGCTCGGACGGTTTGTGCGATGAATAAGCGTCATTGGCAGCCGTTTGCACTGAGAAAACTCCTGTGCTTATGCGGTTAGAGTCGTTCTCTATGCCTCTGACCTCCGCATAGCCGGTTATGTCCGGTAACCCAGCACTTACGTAGCTACCGAGGTTTCCCGTGTTGGTTGTGCCCAACACATGCCTACCATTGAAATTAGGCAAATTAAACGTGGTAGAGCCGTTGCCCGATCCATACCGGGTACCGATAGCTGCAAACAACTTTGCATAGGTCGTTCTGGAGACCGCTGCACCGTTACATAAAAGCCAACCGTCAGGGATCGTGCTGCCGGCAATCATTTTGTAATCACCGGGCTGAGCCCCTTCGCTCACTGTGATGTCAATCACCTGATCGACATCACCGTTGTATTCGCCGACCTTTACGCCGTTCACATTGACAGTGAGCTTTTTCTGCTGAATGTCGACTGCGACCGCCTTGCCGCCGTCATAATCCCCCAGCTTCGTGCCATTTCTCTTAATCGTCAGTGCATACGGACTCTTGAGGCTCGTCGGAATCTTCGGAAGCGTTACGTTATACGTAGCCTTATTGCTCCCGTCATACGTCACCTTCGTCACACCGCCGATCTGCAAAGTAAGCGCCTGAGGATTTTTCAGCGACTTCGGAGTGCCGCTCAAATCCGAATAATTCCCGCTCGTTGCCACTTTCGCGGCATCTTCCACATTGCCGATGCGCGTGATCGGCATATCAATCGTTGTTACCCCGTCTGTCGGATCCTTTGAGATCAGACAGACGTCTCTCTGCTTCAACATCAGAAACTCCTTCAGGTTAACCCATAAGTCGGCTTGTCTGCCGGTCTTTCAAGGGAATCTCCAAAAGCCTTTACCGTCAGATTCGAGGCGGCCTCCAAAACCTTAATTCGTTTTTCAGCCGCCTGAAGTTCCGACAGCAGAGCCCCCGGATGACCGCCCTTGGTCTTCCCGTCAAACACATGCACCCGCTTGGTGTCCGTGTTGATCGCCATAACGCCCGCCGTAGCGGCCGTTGAGGCAATCTTGGAAGAAGTCCCCCAGTAAACGGTCTTCCGGTAATTCATCAGGCAATGCTCCCCAGGTCAAAATCAGCTGCCAGGTCAGCAGGAGAAATCTGACTCTTGTGCGCCAAAGCCCCCAAAGCTGCAATGGCGTCATTGGCCGTCTTGGCATCATTGATACCCTGCTGCGCCTTCTTGTCCGTGGCCTGCAGTTCTTTCTTGGTCGCATATCCGGACAGATCCTGTCTTGCTCCAACCTCCGCCCACGCAACCCACGTCACAGTCCCGCCGCCGGCAGCCGTACCGGTACGCATAAAGACGCGTCCCTGATCACCGTCAACACCGCGGATAACTTGCAGAATCACAGATCCGCTTCTGCGCACAGAGACCTGAAGGTTCTGATACGTGTCAGAGACACCACTGGGGCGATCCTTTGCCGTCGGGACAATAAACTCTCCTTCGTCTGTGAGACTGTTCAGGCCGATTGCTTCGCTGCCGCCACCTTCGGTAGCAGCTCCCGCCTTGAGCACGGTCCCGTTGAGCTTTGCAGAAAGCTGTGCGCTCGACACGGCATCAATATTCGTGCGGGCCTGCGTCTTCTGTTCGCTCGTGAGCTGCTGTGCCTCATAACTCACATGTTTGCCGGCAACTGTTTGCAAGGCCGTGAGAGCGTCCTTGTTGTTCTTGATGGCATCCGCAACTTCCTTGAGCGTATCCATCTCAGCGCCGACACCGTTAAGCAGATCATTCTTAACCTGCTGTTTGGCCTGCATCACCAAATCTTCTGTCTTCTGAGAGCTGTAGACCTTGTTGGCAGCCTTGGCCGTATCATCGATGTTGGGTTTGCCGTCCAACGTAGTCTGCATAGCATCAGTCTTTTTCTGCAACGCCGCAATGGCCGCAGCGTTGGTCTCGGTCTCCTTCTGGACGTCGGTGACATCCTTCAGCAACGCACCCGGCAGACCGCCCGGAGTCTTGCCGTCCTGAATGTGCAGACGGTGTGTATCCGTATTGATGACAATGACCTTGTCCTTACCGGTAAAGCCGGCAAGCTGCTCAGTGGTACCGCCCAATTGTTGAATCTGAATCGGTTCAGCCATTTAAATATTTCCCAAATCAATTGAAGTAGAAAGCTCGGTCCGGCCTACATAGTCAAGCTCTGAAAGCTTCCCGAGATGCGGGAGGTTGCTTAACTCCCGGTAGTCCAAAACGCCCAGACGCGCAAGCGACTTCGTAATCGAATATGTCCCCGCCGCCTGATCAATCCGGACGATCTGATAAAGATTGCGCGATGCGTCAATCACAGAATCGCCTTCGCGCACGTTTTTCTTTGGCTCAAGTTCGTCCAGGGGATTCCCTGCACTTGAAGCCTCCAGCACCCGCCCGCACCAGCGGACGGAGAAGCCCTGGATCTCAATCGACTGCAAGAGCGACACCGCGCCGATGTTCTTCCGGGCCTGTTCCTTTTGTTCCTCAGTCAGGTTTTGCTCCGTAAAAAGCACCCCGTGCTTTGCTCCGGCCGGCCCCTGAATGCCGGGAACCTCAACAACCACAACATCCGGCGAATGCTGCGGCCTGACCTGACCGGGAAAGCACTTGCGCAGAACAAAGTCCGCCGGCGCGATCCCGGTTTTTCTGTTTCCGTCAAACACGTCTCACCCCCGAATGAACACAAATCTCACCGTCAATCACCCGTGTCAGGCGACCGTCCGGCGATTCAATGAGTAAGTCCCAATAAAAACAGCCGGGTGTGTACTCGGCCGTAATTCCCCGCGGGAAGGTCATTCGTATGCGCCCTCCGTCTTCAATGACAAGACGCTCATCGGAGGTCTTCAGAGAGTCAAGCCACGTATCATCCTCTGCGCTGCGGATCTGCATATCGGCCTCAAACCCTGTCAGATCCATCGGTCCGCGACCGTCCCTGAGGGCTAAAACGTAATCAGCATCCGTCCCGCGCCAAATCTCGAAGTTAAATCTTGCCGTCACGATTAAGCCCTCACTACGTCAGACCATAGGTCGGCTTACCGTCAGCACGAACACTTCTCTCGCCGTTCCCATGACGAAGCGCAGCCACACCGGAAGGCGTCACAGCTCTTGTTGCCTCACTTCCGGCTAGCGTTTCCTCGGTCGAGGCGATCTCAATGAGTCCGGCCCGTGTCTGTGTGGACGTCAGCGACTTGAGCCCTGCCGGCGTCACGATGCGCGAATCGTCCTCACCAGCCACAACCTCCTCCGGTGTCGCAAGCTCTGCCATACCCGTTCGGTCTTTTGTGGCCGTCCGCTTGGTAAGGCCATAAGGCGTCACCGCCCGTCCTTTATCCGCACCGGCAGTAACCTCAGCATCTGTTGCAATCTCAATGAGACCGCGTCTTGCATCAGTCGAAGTCAGCGTTTTGAGCCCCGCCGGAGTTACCACGCGTGAGCCGTCACGGCCCTCAACGGTCTCTGCGTCCGTTGCAAGCTCGACAATGCCGCGCTTGGTGGTGGTTGCACCGTTGAGCTGAAAGTTCGTGTCCCCAATCGTGACAGAATCCGGATTGATGTTCGTGAGCTCCAGATCAATCGCCATAAAGGCCTCTGCAATCGAAGCCTTCTGGATGATCGGCACGGCCCGGGAGCAGACGGCAAAGAGCGCTCCGGAATCCGTGTAGATACCGACCTCATAAACAGTGTAAGCATCCGCGCTGTCATCACGAACCGACACATGCAGGCGGTTATCGCCGATAGCGCCGCCGGCAATCGCTGTGAGGCGCTTAAATTCAGCCTCAAGGGCCGTCGTTCCGGCAGATGCCTCATACTGGCCTGTTCCGAAAGCGACCTGTGTGAGCACCACCGGAGTTGTACCGTTTTGCTCCGCGTTAATGATCTCAGCAAGACCTGCCTGGGTAATCAACATACTTGCCGCAGCCATCATTCACCTCCCTTCCCAGCAGCCCAATCATTAATCAGACGCGCAAACAAAGCCGCGGCAGTGGCCGGCGTCAGCACATGTGTTTCGTCAATACCTCTCACTGCCTCTTCTTCTGTCGCAAGCTCAACAAGCCCCAGACGGCCGTTCGTTGCCGTCACCTGCCGGAGCACCGAAGGCGTAATGAACTTGTCGGCAGAAACGCCCCTGAGCGCTTCAGCCAGGCTTGCAGCTCTCGCATCAACTGCCGCCTTAAGCGCTGCTGACGTAACAGCCTTCTGATCATCTGTGCCCTCAACAACCTCGCCAGTCGTAATGAGAGCAATGAGGCCGCGCCTTTCAGTGGTTGCAGTAACCGCTGTCATCGCCGCAGGCGTCAGAGCCTTCTGAGAGTCCGTTCCTGCCTTTGCCTCATCGTCCGTTGCAAGCTGGACAACACCGGCGTTAGCCGTAGTGGCAGCCGCGTTGCCGAAACTCACGTCCCCAAATTGGATCGACTTCACGTCCACATCGGCAAACGTCACGTCAAGGGCCAGCAACAGTTCCGTTGCCTTCGTTTTCTGAACCACGGGCTCTGTCTGCGAACAAACCGCAAAAAGCGTTCCGTCGGCAAGAAAAATGCCGACCTCATAAACCGTATAGGCCTGAGCATCGGCATCCTGCATCGCCACATGGATAGCACCGTCTCCTGTGCCGCCGCCCTCGATGATCGGCAACCGCTTGATTTCCTCCGTGAGCGCCGTCTGCGACTCGGAGGGAGTGTATTTCCCCTCGCCCACGCCAATGTGGCTGATCGTCACGGCATTCGTCCCGGTCTGCCCGGCATTAACAATGGCCTGTCGTCCGACCTTGGTCACGACCATTTTCACTTTCGACTCTCCTCTGCCGCCAGCACCAGCCGCCGCTTAATAAGCGGTCGCACTGCAGCAACAATTCCAACCGTTCCGGAAGACCTGACTTCCGATGCGTCCGTGGGATAAATCTGCGCAAGGACAAGCGGTCTCAGGTACGCCGCCGCGTTGATTCCGCCCTTGGCGTTCTGCTGAATCGTCAGGGTGTAATGACTTCGCAGGGGTTTTGCGTCATCAACCAGAGACACAATGTCTTCCTGCATCTCAACGTCAATAGTTCCCTCGACGTCAGCCTGAGTTGCCACGATCTCAAACGTATGTGGCTCTCCCTTCGGCGTTTTCTGCCACCACTCCCGGATAACAGCCGCAGAAGAAACAGACGCAAGCGCCTGTTTGACCGCCTCTACCGTTCCCTTTCGCCGTTTGTCGGCAATGGCCGTTTTCAGCACACTGCGCTTAACGGCCAAAGGCCATGTGTCGCGCCACACCGAAACGTCATACTGTGTTGCAAGATGATCCAGGGCCGTGCTCGACTGACGGTCAATCGAAACGTAGATCGACGGAATATCCACAAACCCCGAAGCAATCTGAAGTTGCGGATCAATGGCCTTGGCCGCAGCAGCAACGCCCTCATCCTTTGCAATCGAATCCGGCAGCAGGTCATCCAGAACCACTTTTTCCAGTTCAATTGCCATCGCTATTCCGCCTTTGTGCCTTCATAAACAACCGTTACCTTGGTGCACTGCGCTACCTTGCTGCCGGTGAGTTGCACAAACGAAGACGGCTGCATGCTCGAATCATCCACGCGGGCAGCACCGGCGTTGATCACAGCCGCCACCAGACGCCCGGGCAAAATGTCACGTCCGATCTTTGACTGCTGCCATACGCGGTAGCTTTCAACTGCCTCATTCACAGCCTTCTGAATGAACTGCGCCTTGGGCTTGTCCTCATCAAGGATCCAGTAATGCAGCACGATCTCATAGGGAACCGCCTCGGGCGAAAGTACCTGAACGTAGTCAGTGAGCGGCCTGATCGTGTCGGAGCTCAGGTAGTCGCGAATCTGCGCAAGAACTTCTTCAGTGGGAAGCACGCCTCCCTCCAGTAGCGGGTAGACATCTACTTCCCCCGGCACCGGAGACACAACCGACACGTCAATCACCGCAGAGCTCACCGACTTTGCGTGATAGATGTAGGCCTTGCTGGGGCCGGCTACCGAAAAGCTGTTTGGCGCGAGCCGCACACGCTCGGCAAACTCTGCGTCACTTTCCGCATCGGCCCCGCCGGTCGTAATCGTGATGTTTTCAGCAGAAGACACAAAAACAGACGGAATAACCATGGTCGAAATCTGGCCTGCCAGGTAGTCGTTCCCGACAGTACCGGACTGCGTGCAGGTAGCAGTTACTTCACCTTCAAGTTTTCCTGCAGGAATTTCAAGAGCACTGTCCGTAGCAAACGTCACCACACCATTTGTCACCTCAAAGCCCTCTGGGATCTCATAAATGTTTGCCAAGGCCTGAGCCAACCTGAAGCGGAGGGTTGTTTTGGCGCTGCTTTCCGCCAGACGTTTCACCGAAAGGTAGTTCCCCAAGGCGTCCAGATACTCACCCTGTGCGTAAGAGAGAAGATTTTGCTGCGCCGCCGTGTTCACTGCCGCACGCTGCTGGATGAGGATGTCGGCAATACTGAGCAGGAAAAGTCTCACCGGATCCCCGGCTGCAAGGCTTCGCCCGGTAATCTCCTGGTACTTCGTCAGAATCTCAGACTTGATGCTTTCGGCATCCGTTGTCAGAAACTCAACCGCCGGCAGATTCCAGCGCGGAAAACTTTCTGCCATCACTCTTCTCCCTCGTTCAAGATGGAAACAATCACCCGCGGCCTGATCAGGCCGTCCATGGCTTCTGATTCCGTCCCTTCAAACTCAACCGATTCAACGCGAACGCGCGGCTCATAGGACTCAACTGCCTCAATCACCGCCGCTGTCATCAGGCTGCGTGCCACCGGATACGGTTTATCCAGATGCTCCCATGAGAGCCCCAGATCACGGTCCAGCGGGACACTGCCCTTGCGTGTTGCCAGGATGGTGCGCACGTTCTGCAGGATTTCTTCACGCTCAGAAGACGGCTGAAAGCTCACATCCCTCACCGCAGTCACTGCATAAGCCATCAGACCACCTCCGACAATTCAACTGACGCTTCAGCCACAATGCAGACACCCGCTCCGGTGTGGAAACGCCGCTCTTCCGAAACGGACTCAATCACAAATCGCCCGAGATACTCACCACCGATCACCAGAACATGGGGCTCATGCCCGTCCGTCAGGCGCTTTAACATCGTGAGCCCCAAGAGCGGCGGAACGTTCAGTGACGTATCAAACCGCAGCCGCAGGCTGATGCGGTCAAGTTCCGGGCCGATCCATTCAAGTACCGGCTTTTGCCCGATGACATCGTGCTTTGCCCACCTCACCGAGCGGCTTCTCGCCAAATCCTTAAAAGTGAACACCTTGTCAAAAGCGCAAATAAAAGGGACCGTACCGAACACTCCCAAAACGGGCATCAGCTTGCTCATCTTTTAAGCTCCTTAATGGGGCCCGGACGTTTCTGCGCCGTCCCCTTGTTCCTTGTGCGTGTGATTCTTCAGACTGATCTCGCCCGCGGTCACGTCACCGTCAGACTTCACATCGCCCGTTGTTTCAAGCGAACCCTCAACCTTGGCAGTCGCTCCGCTGCCGCCGGAAATCGCAAAGCCACCCTTGCCGGTAATCAACTGCTTCACCGTGAGCGCTCCGTCAACCATCACGTTTCCGGTGACATGTGTCTCAGGCGTATCAACCGTCACCTGCATGGACGCCTTCACTGTGGCCGTTTTACAGGTCACCGTCACGGCTTCCGGAACTGTGGCCGATACGTTCTTTCGGTCCGCCGTCAGCACCGTGCCTTCGATAATCGCCGTCAGCACGTGGGCTGCCATATCGTAGGAAATGCGCGTCCCGTCTTTAAACAACGTCGTGCGCGTGTTCTCATCGCTTTCCGGAAGTTCAATTTCACCCGCGTAAAAACTCCCGATAATGAAGCCTTCCTCCGGCCCCGTCGGCAGGAAAAGGCAGAGCACATCCTCGCCGACATTGACGCTGTTGAAGTCCTTCGTGGCAAAGGTGTTGCGCTGCAGAATCGGCAGGTCAAAAGAAACCGTACCGTCATCATCGTCAAAAACCACGCGGGCCGTTCCCTTTTTCGGGTTGATACTTGAAACCTCTCCGATCCGGATCAGGTCATTAATCTTTTCCGGCAGCGCGGAGTGTTCAAAAAGTCCCATCTCAATACGCGTTGTTCACACGCCTCAAACTGATGTCCGTTCTGTAGCCGGACGAATCCAGCGAATGCACTGCTTCTTCGATGATGAAGTTCCCGTCAAAGCTGCCGAAGCCACTGCACTCAACAACGGCACCGGCCACAAGCATGACATCGCCAATAACTGAAATCCGCCCCGTCACCCGACGTTTGTTGAGGCTGCGCAACTTTGCCGTTGCAAGGCGCTTTGCCTCCTCAAGGGACTTAGCCCGGCGCTTGAGGGCATACTCCTGCCCGTTCGGATCGGCATCCGGATCGGTGGCCGTGTAGGTCATCACTGCCGGATTTGTGCTTTTCCCGGATACCGGTCGCAGGTTGAAGTCATAACCGCCCGCCTTTTGCTTGGTTTTCTGTTTCGGGTCCCGGTAGGACACCGTACAGGTGCGGTATGACTCGCTCTGAGCACTCTCAAATTCCCAAGAAATGACCTGCGATGTACCCAACACGAGCGTTTCAACCGGCGCTTTCTTTTCGTAAGCCGCCTGATCAAACACCACAATCTGATCATCTGTGACCTTCAGGGAAAAGCCCGCTTCATCGGTAAGCCTCACCAAAAACGCAAGATCACTCTCTTTTGACTGATCCTGCCTGTCGTACTCCGGATCCGTCTGCGTATCAAAGAGAAGCCCCACACCAGCCTCACCTGCAATTGATCCGGCAATCGCTTTGAGCGTTGTCTTCTCCCAGGCCCGGGTTCGTAGCCTGCGGCGAATCGGCTTATTCATAGGCACCGACACCGCCCTCATTTCGAATACTCTGGGCGATCCGGACACCCGCAGCGTATCTGCGTAAAAAGTACCGCATGCGAGCTCAATGCCGGGAATAAGAACAGTTCCGGCAGACAAAAAAGCCTGAACCACCTCGCCGCCGTCAGGCTTCCACTGCGATGCCCACTTCCCGTCCGGGTCCATGAGCGTCAACGTCACCTCATCGGCCTCGGCATTCTCTTTGTCGGTATAGGAAAAGGAAAGAAGATCCGGCATCAGATCCTCCGTCACGTCCGTTTTCGATGCAGAAAAAAGCAACCGAAGTCTTGTCTGCAACGGTTCCATCAGTTTCTCCTTTTCCAAGGCGGAAGGTTGAGCTCGTATGCCGCCGACTGCGTATTGATCTCTGGCACTGCCAGCCGCTTCCCATACGAAAAAACCACAGTCTTCCTGTGGTTTATGTTGGCCCGGATGAGAACATCCAGAAAACGCTCATCCCCATAGAGGCGCTTTGCTATCGCATCCCAGGTGTCGCCCTGTTTGGTGACATACTCCGTCATTAAAGCTCCTTAGGAAAATGAGAGTCTCCGTTCTTCCGCCATGAGACGCTGTAGATCCTGCTTCAGGCTCTTGCTGCCCTCGGTCAACCCGCGGCGCACCCCTTCATAAGCATCTTTGCCTCCGGATACATTGATGACCGGCGCGAAGTTCACATTAATGGAAGCCGGCCCCTTGCCTCCCACTTCCGGCAAACGGGAGAGCGGAAGAATGGCCTCAGACTCTTTACCTTCGCCAACCATTGCCAGGGTCGGTCCCGTTGCGATACCGCCCTCGGCAAGTTGCGGGACCTTCGGGATATCCACAGACAACGACTTTCCGCCGAGGCCGGGAACCCAGTCCGGCACCTTAAACGAGAGCAGGCTGTTGATTGCACCGATGAGCGAATTGATCATCCCGATCACCGAGTTAATCGGCCCTTTAGCAGCCGCTGCAATGGTGTTCCAGGTCTGCGTCATGTATGCCTTGACGGTATCCCAGTTTTTATAAAGGGCAATACCGGCGGCCACAAGGCCGGCAATTGCTGTGACAGCAAGACCTATGGGATTAGCGCACATAAAGCGCAGAGCAATGCCAAGCCCCTTGACCGCCAACGTCAACCCCTTGGCAACAACCCCGGCTCCGGCGCAGGCTACAGACCATACTTTTGCTGCCGCTCCGCCAGCAAGCATGGATGTCCTGACAGCCAATACAGCCTTTGAAGCAGCAAAAATCGGAGCAAAAATCAGCCCCACAGCCATACGTATTGCATGAAATGCCATCACAGTTGTCAAAGCAGCACCACCCGCCGTCATCAATCCTGAAACGAGGGTCTGATTTCGCGAAACCCAATCACCGACCACCTCGCCCATTCGGACAAACTCAAGCATTGTCGTCCGCAGGGGTTCCAGTAACGGCGCACCCACAGCCCCGCTGACATAACTGATCGCATGGCCGGCCAGTTCCAAAGCATTTGAGGTCGTTTTCATTCGAGCCTCAAATTCACCGAGCATTGATCCGGAGTAGTTCTCCCGCTTAGCCACCAACTCGAAGTTTTTCGCCAGCAGTTCCGTGTTTGTCAGCATCGGACCAAGCGCCCGAGCACCTTCATCCCCAAACATTGCGGTGAGATACTGCATCTGAAGCTCTTTGGGAATCTTCACCTTGATGCCGTTGAGCACATCCATGATGGCTTTCGGGGCATCCTTCTGAATCTGCTTTTGCAACTGAATCGGATCAAACCCGACGTTACCGAATGCGGCAGCCTGAAGATCCGTCATACCGCCGCCACGGGTCAGAGCACGCATGAATGCGTTGATACCCGTGGCTGCCACCTCGGCTTCAGCCCCTGAGCTGATGACTGTGGCAGCAAGAGCGGCCGTCTGTGTTTCCGTCAACCCTGCAACCTTTCCCAAAGCACCATACCGCTGCAGTGTTTCTCCGATCTGTTTAGCCTGAGCCGCGTTTGCATTGCTCAGAGCATTCGTCGCATCCGCCAGGGCCACCGTCTGATCCTGCGTCAGCTGCATACCAGAACGCCACTTCGCCATCATTTCACCGGCATCGGCCGCTGTCATGTCAAAAGCCACGCCCATTTTTGCCGCTTGTTCAGTAAAGGCAGCCAGCTCACCTGCCGCAACGCCGGACTGTCCGGCCGCTGCCGCAATCTGCGCTAATCCTTCTGCAGTTACCGGGATAGACAGACTCATTTTTTCCAAAGTCGTCTGCATTTTCGCAAGTCCCTGAGGATCATCGAAATCCACAACTTTCGCAATATCGGCCATAGCATCCTGCATACTCATGGCCGCCTTAACAGGCGCAGACAGGGCATGAACAGCCTTTTCTCCGACGAACTGCATCATCACAACAGAAGAAACTGCCAAGTCCGCGCTCGCTTGCATGCGCTGTCCTGCCTTCAGCTGTTTTGCCTCTACCGACAGCAACCTGCGGCGAGCCGCAGTCAACCTTACAACCGCCTGCTCCATTTGCGCTTGTGACTGCGCCAAATCCTTTGTCGTCTTACCGTATTGAGACAGGGCAGCATTCCCCTTGCGGACACTGTCTTTCTGAGCATCAAGCGCCCTCTTCGCCTTTCTGAGCTTTTCCTGCTGCTCAGACAAAGCCTTCAGCATTTCTGTTGACGGCGATTTCGTTCCGGCAACTGCTTTACTCAGACTATCAACAGCAGCCTTACAGCGGAAGAACTCTGCCGCAGCCGCTTTTGCCCGTTCCCTGGCAGCAATCAACCCTCTGATGTCTTTACTCGTTTTATTGAGTTCTGCTGTTTTTTCAGACAAATTTTGGGTATTTGCAGCTGCCTTACTGAAATCCGTTGCGAATTGGCTGCTGTATTTCGATTGCAAGCGAAACAAAATTTCGTATTCATTCGCCATATTTCAACCAATAATCAATAAAATTGCTTAAGAGGAGTATGGAAACACACAATGTTTTACAACAGCGCTTCAACAAACCCTGAACTTCCCATAGAGATCCAGGAACTCGCCAGAACCCCCTTTTCCGACGCGATGGATCTGATCGGTGCCGTACTTAAATTGCTGGGAATTTTTCTGCTCTTTGCTGTCTGCTTTGGTGCCGGCATCATTTTTTATGTGACCTACTTCATCAAGTAACTACTTTCGGACTTTCAACTCATCCGCAACAGCCTCACACCACTCATAAAGCTCCGTAATCGGCCGCTCAAACCACTCAGCAGCACTTCCTCCGGCACCTGATGCAGCCAATCTGAAACAGCAGCGCATCAGGTTTTTTATTCCTTCGTCAATGTCACCGCCTGCTGCTCTGTCGTTACCCGATCCTTGGCCTGCTGAATTATTCGGGCCTCGACCTCTCCGAAACCCGACAAGAGCAAAAAATTAATCACCGTCTGCGTGATGACGACATAATCCGGAGCCGGAATGTAGTCAAAAAGCTCCACCGGCAACTTAGAAGCTCTGGCCGCCAGATAAGCTGCAAAATCAGAATCAGCCGACAATACAAAGGACACCTTTTGAGGATTGGCGAGTTCAAACTCCTTTTTTGCTTCCTTGATATCGCGACCGCTCAACGAGTCCAGATCCAACGGGATCATTTCGTAAGTCTTGTCTTCAAACTTTACCGGCCTTAAAAGCTTGTGCACCACATTGCTCATTGTCACGTCTCCTCATCCCCGGACTGGCCGGGGATATCTTGTCTCATCAGTTCAGTCCCAGATCGCCGCGGACGGACGACAGAATGTCTGTGTCGCCGAACTTAGCCACATAGTTGAACTTGTCGATTTCAATCGCGGCCTTGCCGTCCACATAAAGCTTGAGGTACATCACCTCAAATTCTTGTTCGGTGTCCGTCGTTGCCCCCGTCTCAAAGGAGCCAAGGTTTGTCGACTTCGTCGCAATCCTCAGCGTCATTCGCACGGGCTTGGTCGAGTACGTCCCTTCGGAGGCGTCATAGACCTGCTGCGAGCCGCGGACTTCAACGGAGTGCGCTCCGGGAGATGCAAGCGACATTGCCGCCTTCTCAATCGTTCGCCAGTTAAAGCTGACCGTGATCGAGCTGTAATGCCCGAGCACCGGGCTTTCCACTTCCCCGGCAATGCCGGCACCGCTCACCGTGTCGGTCATGGCTTCAATCGTCGGGAGCGTGACGGTCGCAATCCCGAGCAGATCGTTGTTGTCGTTATAGACACGAAAGCCGATCAGCCGCTCCGGAATCTTGTTGGATCCTGCTGCCATTCTCTTTTCCTCTCATTAACCAAAAAGTGTCTGCAGATAGCTCGGGTCATACTCAAGCACAAACGAGATCTCGCGGTTCGGACTGGGCGGCGTAATGCGCACATGGAAGACTGAAATGCCGTCCATTAAATCCGTTGTGGGGTTGTCCGATTCGCGGAACTCCACAGTGCCTCCCAGGATGTACTGCTTGGCCGCAAGGCCGTTCATCCAGATGTTGGCCGAATCCACAATCACATCCACCTGGCGGCGCGTGAGCGGATAGTCAACACGCTGCCAGAAGGTCTGCACAAATGTGTTGCCGACCCAGGCAAACATGCGCCGAATCGGAATAAAGGCATCCTTCACGTCAGTGTTAGCCGGGTAGCAGGCCGTACGGTTTCCCCAGCACTTCCAGCCGCCTGTGAAGTTCAGAGCCGTCACAATTCCCTGGCCGTTAAGGTAAGCGGCCGTCTCAACATCCAGCCACACCTCTTCGCCGTCGTCAAGAACCGCCGATGTCATCTGGTAATTCTTGTTGGATGGCGAGACGTAGGGCACATCATCGTTTTCAGAATCCACCTGACCAATGAGGCCCGCAAGCTGCGTGGACTGATTAAAGACGATGCCGTCTAAAGCAAGCTTCGGCCAGCAGGCAATCTGCGTCGGATCCGTCACATTGTTCGTGTTCTTCCAGGCTGCGGCTTCAGTGTAGGTATTCACCTCAGCGGTCGGGATGTCAACGATGCAGACAGCATTAAAAACGGAATTGATGCCGGAGGACTTTACAGCCATCACGGCAGCCACGCCCGGATTCTCGGAAAATCCCGGAGCAATGATGAGACCTGGCACCAAACGGAAACGCGGGAAGCATTCGCTCACCAGTTCAAGACCGCTCTTGACACCGGCAGCGGTCACACCGCCGATGATGTCATCAGCCGACACCTTGGACGGGTCGAGCTTTTCAGCTGCAAACGTCAAGTCCGTGCCCGTCGCGCAAAGGAAGTCGCCTTCGGAGTTCTTAAGCGACGTAACCACCAACTGGCCGTCATCGTCAAAGGAGAGCGTGTAGTCCGTCCCCAGGGCGTAATCACCGCTCGTTCCGGAGAGAACAACAGTGGACGCAATGATGGCCGTTTCCGGAATCGTGGCACTGCCGGTCTTTGTGTCCAAAGCCACCTGAGTAATGGAGGCCGTCACCTTGTGCTTTGTCGGGTCAAGCACGTTAACAATGATCGCGGGCCCGACGCCGAACAGCGAGAACTGCGAGTAAATGAACTCGGAGATCGAAAAGCCGAACTTCTTCAGGCCGCTTGCCGCATCATCCGCAGGCGGCACGTAACCAAACTCCTTCACCGCCTCAGCGTAGGAGTAAACGAGCTTCGGCACATTGACGTTGGACGGATCGGTCATGTTGACCGGAGCCGTGCCGACGATAAAGGGAATGCCGGCAGACACCTCTGCTGTCGGCAGCAACGAGGTAGCTACCTCGGAAATTCTGACACCGTGGTTATAAGCCATAGTCAGTGCTCCATAAATTTCAGAATTGATCTTCAAACTGCGGCGTTTTAATGAGCCACCGGGTACTCATCGACATCTGCCAGTTGGGCCAGGGCTGATCGTCCGGCAGCCTGCACTCCAAAGGGAACTGCAGCACGTAGCGGCGATCCAGCGTCTGCATCGGCATCCTGAGCAAAGCCGTCCGAATACGCTCTGCCATCGTCAGCAGATAGGCGTAGCCGTCATTACTGGTACTGTGACAGCAGAGAATGAGGTCAACCGTGACCTCCGTCACTTCACGTTCAGCCGTTGACCCCATCACACGGACAATGATCTGCGGCGAGAAGTCCAGGTCCGTTTCGCGCTTCTGGGGCAAATACCCGTCAACAACTACCGGCTTGCGCATCAGCTGGTCATCGCAGGGCATGGCCGAAAAGGTTTGCGACAAATCCGCCAGAAAAGACCGCAGCGCAGCGGCCAACAAAATCTCAACCACTTCGCTTCTTCTCCATCAGACGTTTTGTTTCATGTTCCAGGCGCTCAGAAAGCGTTTCGGAAATCACCTGCTCAACGAGTTCGTGACGACCATCCTCCGAGAGCATCTCCGGAACGGAGATTTCCTTCAGATGCACAATCGGATAGCGGCCGGGCCCGACACGGGTAAAGATCTGTCCCTTGTGCTTAAAGCCCCTGGGAAAAACCTTCGGCTTCCCGCGCTGTGCCTCCACCCTAATCTGACGCTGTCCGGATCCTGTTGTTTCGGCCACGCCCGCCGGGCGATGCCTGAACTTCATCAGAGGAATCCTTCGGCCTTTGCTGACAATCTCTCCGGTCGTAGAGTTCGGGCTGAACTTCTGCACACTGAACGTCCGCTTCACATCCGAGGGCCTGATCGTGTAATCCTGCGTAACCGCTTTCGCGGCCGCAGTCTTACCCCGGTCAATCGCACGGTTGGCTGCCAGAGAGAACGCCTTTTGCAGACCGCCCGGTATCCCCTGCAGGTACATCCGGGCATGCTCAAGGGCATCATTGTCGACAGAAACGTTGAACTGCGATTTCACCGCGCCTTCCTTTCGGCCTTGATCACAATGAGTCCGTCCTCATCGCTGACGTGCTTCACGACAAACATAACGTTGTCAATAGTGAACACCTCATCAACCGCCGGGGCCCGTATCTCGGAGGAGAGCACATAGACGGTCGTGAGCAGCGTGTACACGCCCTCATAAAGAGAGGGCGCGGTATCAGCCTCATTCGTGTCGATGATGCAGCGCAACCGACGCCCGTTGATATCATGAACTTCGGCAAACTCCTCCATGTTCATGAAAACCGTCAGGGCGTCACGCGCCACCATATCCTTGAACCTGCTCATCAGGCCGTCACAATATCGCTCATGCGGCAGAAGCTCTCCGGATGCCGCACAGCAACGTCAATGGACTGCAACGCACGGATTTCCACGCCGCCGTTGTCGTATGCCGTCTGGCTGTACGGGTTGGGCAGCAGTTCCACCACGCCCCATTCGCCGATCACCAGGTCAGACCAGTTGCCGAAGAAGAGTTCGGAGCAGTTCGTGGCCGTGCCCTTCGTAAGGTTCTTGCGCACCTGATTACTGCGGGCGACCGGATAGCCGTTCAGTTCGCCAGGAATGCCGTTCTTCACAGTCTCGGTGATCGTCTTCCAGATGTACTGCTTGTTGCCGTCCTTGATTTTCTTCATGGCACCGATGGTCACAGCGTTGGCAAGGTAAGCCATCGTGGCCACGTCTGCGTTGGCATCGGCCACCAGTGTTTCCATTTCGATCAGGTGGTCGAAGTCAATGGGAGCACCGTTTTCGCCGCCTTCGACCGTCAGGATGCCGGCCTGGTTGGCAACGCCAAGAGGCATACCATCTTCACCGGAACCGCAGAGCGCGGCAAGGTCAATGCCGAGGGCAATGGCCGTAATGAGTTCACGGCGGACAAAGCTTTCAACACCGATGGAGGGCTGCATCAGCATATTGCGGGACACAAAGGACTTGGCCGCAATGGTCTTCATCTTGAGAGGCACCTTGTCAAAGGTAGCACCGGACTTACTGACAGTGCCGGTTTCGCTGATCCACTGGGTGTTGGCTACGCCCGTCTGACGCGGAATTTCAACGTTGCCGACAAGCCCCGTGAGCATCGTGGCACCCAGGCGCGTCACCATGGCCTTTGCTCGCAGCGCTTCAATAAAGGAGCCGGCAAGAAGCTTCGTCTCAACAAGGTTGCCGCCCTGTGCGGCCGTACCGACAAGGTAATCGCCGGCATCACGGCGACCTGTGAGGGAAATGTCCGTGGGCATGAAGAAGCCGTTTGTTTCTCTGCCCATGCGGCGGGAGAGTTCCACGGAGACTTCGCGTTCAAAGCCTGCTGCACGCCAGTCGTTGTTAAGCGATGCGTTCAGCGCACGGACAATGCTGTACTGCCCCTTTTCTTCCGGTGTGAGACCAAGGTTCAGATCCTCGGCCACACGGCTCTTGGGGTCGGCTACAGACGTTGCGCCGCGCGTGCGCAGCTCTTCCATAACCGCTGCACGGGCTTCGTCGAGCGTGCGTCCTTCATTGATCAAGGCGTCACGGCGATCCTGGCTGACATGGAAATCGCGGCACATTGTTTCGATGCCGCGGATACGGGCTCGTTCAGCGCTGCGCACCTGATCTTCATTGACGCGGATTTCAGCTGGATTGGCATCAACTTTCAGGGCGCGCGTTTCGTCCTTCACCTGTTCAGGCTGCATCATCTTCTTTTCCTCGGGCATAGTGTTTCCCTCTTCCTTCTGTGGTTTACTCAAACTCCGATAAACGCCGACAGAAGGATCTGCCGGCACCGTTACCAAAGACACTTCAAAAATTTCCCAATCGGTCGCACGGCGCGTCTGTTCGTCCGGCTTATCCCAGGCAAACACGCGGTATCCGACCGACACATTGACCAACACACGGTCCTTCACCAGATCCAGCGCCCGGCTGCCTTCTTCCGTTTTGGCAAACCGCGCCAGAATGTAAGTTCGGTGTTCGTCCTGCTCAATGCCGTCAACGACACCGAGCAGACGATCCCAGTCGTGGTTAAAGAGCAGCGGCATTGACCGCTGGCGGTCACCGGTTCTCATCGCTCCGGGTTCATGACTCAGAACCTCAAAGAGCCCGCGATACATCTCCACAGGTGCATCGGATACGGCCGGAAAGCGGAATGTCCGCGCCTCTTCGTTCACATCGGCATCCGAAGCCGCAAGCGATCTGTACCGCAGCTCCTCGGATTCCTTCGGCGTTTCTTTCGTCATCCTTGTCTCCAATAAAAAACCGACGATCACTCGTCGGCCTTTTCCTTCTTCTCTTCTTCCGGCTTTATCTTCACCGGCTGATCAAAGTTGAGCCCTAGTTCGGCCGCACGCTCGCGGTCGCTCTGAATTGCCTTATCCACGTCCTCGCGGTCCTGACCGTTTCCGATCGCCGCGATCACATCACTTCGGCTCATGAAGCCATGCTGGACAGCAAGCGCATAGGCCTGAACTTCCTTCGCCGGATCAACCCAAGACCAGCCGCGCGGCTTAAAGCGCACTTCCTGATACCGTGACTTGTTGTTGAAGTAGTCCGGGATATCCACCGCTCCGGAAAGAACGGCCGCATCGAGCCACCTCCGGTAAATCGGCGTCAGGTAGTTGCGGATCAGCCACCCCTGCAGCACACGCCAGAGATCCCGCTCGTTTAAAAGCGCCAAACGACTGCTGGAGTAGTTGCTCTGGCTGTAATCCCGGCTCAAAGCCTCATAGGAGACGCCGACACCGGCCGCCACTTCGCGCAGCATGTAGCGCATGAAAGAGTCAAGGTTGGCATTGGGGCGACTCGGAGAGAATCCCTCAAAGCTTTCACCAGGGAGTAATCGCTGGAAAAGCCCCGGAGAGCTCTTCACAATCGGTTGCTCGCGTGCTCTCTTGAGGATTTCTTCGGTACCTTCTGCACCACAGACGTCTATCCCCTGCTTCACAAAACCGACGATGTTGGCCGCCGCCCTTGCCGCAACGAGTTCGGACTCGGTGTAGCCGCCCATATCCCTCATCTTCCGAAGCGCCATGTGCATCCACGGCACACCTCGGGTCTGTGGCCAGCGCTTCACGATGTACATGTGAAGGATCTCATCAGCCGCGATGCGTCGAATCGTGGCCGCGGCCGGACTGCTCAGAAACGTCGTGTCCCCTGGATGTGTTGTCCGCATCCAGTAGGCCAAAGGCCTGTGCCACTCGTTCACCTCAACACCAAGCCGCACCGTTGAACCCTGTCGGGTCTGAAAAGTACCGCTCGCCTGATCCAGCAGCAGATCCGGCTCAATGAGATCAAGCGCAAACGGGATACGGCCGCCGCCGAAAGCCTTGGGGACGATCCTTACCAAGGCTTCGCCGTCAGAGAACACGCCGCCTACAGCCACCCGCAGGAGATCCGTGAGAGACAGAAGTCCCGCCGTATGGCAGGTATTGCGATCCGACCATTCAGCCCAAGCCGCTTCAATACGGTCATTGATGACCGCATCCGGTTTACCGTCTGCTCCGGTCACCAGACACTGTAGCCCGATTCCGGTACCGACGACGTTGTCCTCAATGATGCGTTGCAAGTTTGCTGCGTGAGGATTGTCACGGATCATTTGCCGACTGCGGTTGCGCATCGTCTCAAGGCTGCCGGCAAGCTCTGTGTCTTCACTCGACCCTCCGGCCATCCAGTCACTGGTGAGACGGCCGCCAGCGGCTGCAGCGTACTGACGCTCAACGTACTCACCGATTTTCTGCCTTCTGGCCAGCGTCCGAAAATAATTGAACAGTTTCATGACACAAATTCCACATGCATCCGACGCGGATCAACTCCACGCCGCCTGCAGCATTCGAGATACACCTGTTTTTCCCAGTACTCGACCAGGTCCATCAGCTCTTTTGCGCTGTTGTACGTGAGGTTTCGCGTACCGATGGTGTAGCTTTTGACGCGGGAACCACCTTTTGTGTAATCAGCAAGAGCCGCCTTTGCCTGAGCTAAACATTTTTGCGCTTCAGTCCGGTGGTCAAAGCCCTTGTCGGTCATGGCTGCAATCACACGAAAATCCCGCAGCGCAACCGTTTTCCGGCACGAATCCCCGTAGGTCATCTGCATCAGGAGGATGGACTCCCCTTCCGGCAGCTTCTCTGACGCTTCCGGAGAAAGCTCAATGCGCACCGTATCGCTGCGTCTTTTCGCCGGCACCTTTACCAGGCAACCGGCAGCCGTCCGGATGAAAGCCGTTGGTTCGGCATCTGGATGCAGGCACTGAAAATGCTCTTTGACATTCACCACCCACTCCCGGCTGTCCCCGGCAATAAGTCTCTCTACCATGAGTTGTTCCCGTTAAAGGCATTGAAGAAGTCGTCACGCGCTACCGGAGCCTCTTTCTTTTCTTCAGGCTTCTTCGGCGCTTCCGTCGACAACAAATCCATCTGCAGCTGCGTACTCTTTTCCTGATCCCACCGCGCCGGAGACCACAGATGAAGTTTCAGCGAACGTGCGGCATGAAGTGCGTAGACCTCACAGTCAAGCGCCTCATTGCGCACGCCTGACTTTTTCTGCCATACCCGCCGGGCGCTGTGACTCGCCGGAGCCTTCACTTCACTGGTGATCTGCTCCCAGTAGTCGGGACGCACCCCCTTGTACCAGTGCATACGTCCGGGGCCGCGTCCTTCGAGCTTGATGCGGCCGGCATTGGCATCCACACCGAGAATCAGGTCCTTTGCTCTGGATGTGCCGACAATGAAAGGCTTCAGGCCGAACTTCACGGACTTCTGTTGGCCGTTGAGGTCAACAGAAGGTTTCGGCGTTGTGAAAATCTCCTTACTGTCATCGTTGACAGAAGAGCCTTTGATCGCCATGAAGCCACGGGACATTCGCTTTCTGACAAAGGTGTAAACGGCATCACTTGTCTGCCCGTCTGAAGAGTCAATGGAAACTGCACGGATACGCAGCTGCGCCCCGTTCGGCCCGGCGAACTTTCTCGACAGGAGAGCATCAAGATCAGGCCATGCCCCTTTTTCCGGAAGCATGGTCTTACCGGAGATTTCGCCCCAGTACAAAAGCCAGGACTCTTCGCCCGGGCCCCACGCCCGGATGATGACCGCCAGGCGGTCATGCTGAACGTCCACGCCCGCCGTCAGCACACAGCCGACCTCGGGCACCGTGAGTTCGTCGTAATCCTCAACGCGCTCAGCCAGTACATCCGGTTCCGGAAGTCCGCTCTTAAACGCATAAGGAAGCCCAAGCTGCGAGTTAAAGAAACTGCGCATCTTGGAGTCGTCACCCTGATCAAGCGCATGTTTGGCCGTCAGGTACTTATCCACCAGATTCCGGAAGCGAGATCCGGGAAACGGACTGTAGATCTCGTTGATGTAAAAGCCCGCTGTGTCGTTAAACGGTGCGGTGGCACGCCACACGCCCTGTCTCACGGCACGGTTTTTCTTTGCGTCATCCCAAACGGTCCCGCAATGAGGGCACACGTAATAAGCTGAATCAAGCACCGCATGTCCGTACACCTCATGGTCGATGTTGGGATCTTCGTTCCACTTCACGTTGTCCCAGGACAAAACGCTTTCCTGACCGCAGTCTGGGCAAGGAACAAAGAACTTTCGTTTGTCAGACGTCTTGTAGGCCTGCTCCACGGCCGAGAATCCTTCGACCGTCGGAGTGCCGCCGTAAATCACCTTACTTCTGGCGAATGTTTTTGTTCGTTCAATAAGCAGCGTGATCGTGTCACCCTGCTCTTTGATGTTCGTGTTGCAGTCGTCCGGCTCTTCCACACAGACCACCGGGGCCGGCGTCGACTTCACCGAGGACGGTGAGTTGGAACCTACGAGTTTCAGGAAGCCGCCGGGGAATCCCTTGAAATTCCATCGGTTGTTCTTGTCGCGTTTGGACGCAATCGGGATTTTCTCCATCAGGTGCGGAGTAGCCTCAATCATGGGCGTGAGCTTTTCGTCGTTGAACTCCTTGGCTCCGCCTTCTTTGGCAAACATCACAATCATCGGGCAGGGATCAATATCAATGCGCCTGCCGATGTAGTTAAGGAGCACGCCGTCAGTCCACGCCACCTGTGCCGACTTCTGAGCAACCACTCTGCGGACTGCCGGATCATCCAGCGCTGCGTGAATCCCCCTGATCCACGGCGTTAGACCCGCGTTGTACTTGCCCGGCGTTGCCGTTGACTTCGCGCTCATTCCCCGGAAGGCTTCCGCCCACTCCGTGGTTCCCATCTTCTCCGGAGGCCGAATTACCTGCGCGAGCTTCTTCAGGATTTCCTGAATTGCCGGCGAGGTATCCGGACAGATGGTGAAGAGCGTTGTAGGTGTGTTCATTCAAAATCGTGACATCGATGTCTGTTCCGTACAGGGTGTCAAGCTCCAATTTCAGTTTGTCATCGCGCGCCAGAAGCTCCTGGCGAAATGCCGTGAAGACGTTCTCCAGCTCGGTCATCAGCTCGCCGATGTTGACAAGCTGTCGCCGCTTCTCCGCCAGCTGCAGCGTCTTGAGCTCGCGGTCGACGCGCTCGGTCATCGCGCGTTCCTTGTTGAGGTCGTACTCGCCGTCAATCGAAGCCTGCCCGGCGGCCACTTCCCTCAGTCGAGCGCAGTAAGCAAGCCGGACTTCGTCGAGCGTCTTTTCCCGCCAATCGATCTGCAGCTTGGAAAGCACTTTGGCAACCGCCTGTTTGCTGATGCCGAGATGGTTACCAATCTGTTCAAGTGTCAGTGACTGCATACCGTGTCAACCCCCTTGGGGCGCTGGTGAGTAGTGAATTTTCGGGCGCTTCGCCGCCGCATCGGTTTGAGGCCGGGAAGGACCCGCTCACGCGAGTGCCGCCCGGCTTCAGGAATAAAAAAGAGGCAGCCGAAGCCGCCCCAAGACCCCGGCTCGCTCGGGAGATGAAACGAGCCTAAGGTAGCGAAATTCAATCAATAAAAAAGCCCGCCGAAGCGAGCTCTTTTTTATTTCTCAATCAAATGCCTTGGTGTGCCGGGCTTGTACTTATCAATTTCGGCCTGTTTAGCATCAATAAGCTTTTGGGCCTGCCCTTTGAGCCTTTGCATAATCCACATATACGCCGTTTTTCCCTTACGATAATCGGCCTCGGCATACATTTGCACACGTCCGTCGCGTCTCATATCCTCAACCTGACTCATGGCCTTTTCATCACCCTCGGGATAGACAGCAAATGTTGCACCGCCTTTTTGATTGATTACCGAGAATGCCGGCACGTCACTGGGGCCATCAGCGACATAAATCATGTTGACGAACTGAACCCGCCGCTCGGCTTCATCGATCTTTGTATTCACGTCAATTTTGCTGTTTTTGTATTCAGCAATACCAACACCTTTATTGATCTCAAAAAGTGCCCTTGTTTTCGTTGTATTATCGATGCTGTAAGCGATTTCCTCGATCTCTCCACCAGCATTTTCAAGAAAATCACATCCCCAGATTTTTTCAACGTAAGGCGCTATGACGGTGCCCTCAATTACCTTGCGCAGCCCTGTGCTGACGATGTAGTTCTCAAACTTGATTCCATACTCGGAGTATGGCTTCTGTGTCGTCAAGTTTTTAATCTCCCGAAGAAGATCAATCGCACCTTCGTAAAACTTTTGCTCCTTGCCGTAACTTTTGAGTTTTTCGTTTGACAATCCTTGCAATCGCCTGTCTCTCACGTAACGAAGCATCAGATTCAGGTAAAAAGTGTCGGCATTTACAAAACAGTCACCCTTTTTGCACTCAGCAATTAGTTTTTCGTTCTCATCCCAAAAGCCGACAGGATCAATTCTGTATTCGTTAAACATCGGGTCCTGCATGTAGCCGCTGATCAGCGTCTTATCAAAATCCCAAATTGTCGCGATTACATCAGACATAGAATCTCCGAAATTGTTCCCGTACCGACAGTCTAATCAGCGCATCCGCCGCAGCAAAAATTATATTCAGGGAGAGGCCTCAGCCCTTGCCGGAGCTGAGGCCTCTGGAAACTGACTCAAGCGCGGGAATTCCGACGCTCCGCCAGTGTACTTAGCAGGTACTCGGTGCTGCGTCCTCAAAGCCAACTTAATCACAACCAGCTGCTTTAGAAACCATAAGAACGAAAGGAATGTGGCAACGAAACCCAAGAGCGCTGCTACCGCAAGAACGGCCAGTAGCCAGTACGCCATCACCACCTCCGTCAACAGGGTTCCGGATACGAAAAAACCCGCGCTTTCGCAACGGGTTTTTGACTCTCTCGACTGGCACTACTTACACGTAGCACCAAATTCTAGCGAAAATGTACCATTTACCGAAGAGTCCGTCAAGCTGCAGTTTTGGCCGTTTCGTTAGCTGCATCCCGCTGCATGCAAGCATTATCAAGCTCTTCCGCAAGTTTTTTCTCTGCATAATCGACCTTCATTCGCAGAGCGTCCACATCCAGGTCACACCATCTCGCAATATCAGTCAACGACACCTTGTTCGCCCGGGGCCCTATGACATACACCAACACGATGGTCTCCTGCAGCTCCCGCGAGAGCATCCCCATCGCAGCATGCACCTCCCGCGCGAGCCGGTAGTCCTTCGGAATCCACGCCTCGGCATTGGCGGCCGCCACCGGCATCCCGTCCAGTGCCGGCGACTTGATCTGCCCCTCAGAGTCAATCCAGGCCGCCCACTCGTGCAAACGCCGCATCACCCATCTCAGGCGCATTTTTTCTCCTCCTCTGCCGGCTCATAGACGACCTTACCGGCGAGGATGTCGAGCACCCGCTGCGCATTCGCCACACCGACCTCCCGAGGCGTCTCCCGCGTGATCTCCGTCAGAATCCCATTCTTTACCGCGAGCTTCTGCGCCTTGATGTTCACAAACTTGGCCATGAGCTTTTGCATCCGGTTCGCATACGCCTGGAGAGGTTCCGCCGGGCCGCGCCGCAGCTCCTCGGCAGAGAACTCCTCCAGGAAGAGTGCCCGCTCAGCCAGACCCGGCAACAGCAAGGCCGTTTTCTCTGCTTCCTCACCCAGAGGCCACGCCAGAATCGTCTTAATCGCGTCATTCAACGCCAGGATCGGTTGCCAGCGGCTGATTTTGCTCACGAGCGGGATGCACTTCGGCTCATGGCACTCGGCATGGAAGATGCACTTGTAGCGCGGCAGGCCGTCTGCATAGCCGGCGAAGTCAAGCCCAATGTTCGGACACCCGCTGTAGCAACACATGTACCGTCCGCGGCTCTCCTGAGCCTTGCCGGCATCGGCAGCCTCTTTCTTTGTCTTTTCAAACACGTCGCTCATGCCTTAATTCCCTTACTTACATCGCCCGTGTTTGGCTTTTTGAGCTGTTCGGCCGAATTCATGAACTCTGGTAGCCGCCTGCACAGAATTCGAGAATCAAACTTTTGTTGGCAGCCACAACTGGTGCAGAGCAGGTACGTGAATGGACGATCTGCGGCCACGATCAGGCCGTCACTTCGTCCACAAAACGGGCATTTGAGCCCATTCGGCCGCCCTTCCAAAAACGTCCTTACGTCTTTTGCGCTGTATCCCATCCGTCAGCCTCCTTACTTCCCGTAAACCCACACCACGAGCCAAAAGCCCCGCAACAGAAACCCAATGGCAAGTAGTTCGCAAACCCACGCAGAGATCGCTGACAGCGTCCTATACAGGCTGCCCTCACACGCGCCATCACTGTCTGAGGCAGCCCCCGCCCCAAGGAGAGCGCTGACAACGCCCAGAGACAGGACTCCGACAATCTCAAACACGGCTTCCATGTTTCCTCCAGTACGTCGGCACCGAGGGAAAGAGCTCAGGCTCTTTTTCCTTATCCCCCTTCACCGGCCGGTACGTCATCCAAAGCCCGATCACCGCTCCGCCCGCGGCCCCGATCAGGAAGCAAACAAGCTCAGTCATATCCACCCTCCACAAACTTGACGAATGTCTTTGATGTCATCAGCCATGAGAAGTCGACCTGCCACGGCAGATCGCTTTTCACTGCCTGCTCGAAAATCCTTGAACGCCTTACTTTCTCGAAATAGCGCCGGAACTGGAGAAGTCCGTCAGCCACGGTTCTGCACTCCTGCCGCTTGACAACCTCACGCCAAAGCTCCTGAACGTCACGCTTGCGTCTCTCGGTGTCAATACGTACCGGCTCAAGCTCAGGCAGCACCGCGTGGTAAAGGTCCTTTAAAGCAACGTACGGGCACTTTTTCTGAAGATGCCGTGTTGGGTTGTTCAAAGCCTCAGCCTGCATCAGAGCGTCTGCTTCCTGTAGGTCCTCCCAGGAGGCAGTGGACTGCAGCTCGGTGTCGGGAAGCGTTTCGGGATCAGGAAGTTCGGGCTCTTCCTCCCAGGGCGCGATGTCCGCCTCACGCGCGTGCGCGCTCGTGCGTGCGTGGGAGGGGTTTTCTTTGTTAAAACTTTGTTTATCTATATTGAAGGAGAGGGGTGTCTCTGTGACACCTCTGAGGTGTCTGTGTGACACCAATCCATCCTTTTGGGGTGTCTGTGTGACACCTCTGATGTGTCTTTCTGACACTCCTTCTTCAACATCGCAGTCCTCTATTTCGGCTTCGTCGCATACAAAAATGAACTGACTTTTGCGACCGGTTCGCTCGACTTTCACAACACTTTTTTCAACCAATCCGGATACACAGCGCTGGACGGAGCTCTTGCTCAACCGAGTGCCTGCCATCAGGTCAGCATTCTTGAGCTTGCAGTCCCCGGTCTTCGATATGCGGTTCGCTAGAATCACCAGCGCAACCAGTAGCTCATTGCTCGACAAGCGCTGATCGGCAATGAGGATTCGCTGAGTCCGAAAAGGGTCGAAATAAGTGCGTTCTGGCATGGTTACGCAGCCTTACGGTGCCGATCCCATTCGACCTGCGGAAGCACATCTTCACGACGCACGAGCCCCCGGGAAAACTCCTCGACCTTAAGGGCTATGAACTTGGATGGCTTTTTGCATCCGTATGCCACATTTACCAAGTGCTTTTTGCTTACATCGCACTCAAATGCAAGCGCATTCTTTGACTCCGCCGGCAGTGATAAGAAATAGTCTCGAAATTTCATGAATACCACCTTTTGATGTTTTTGATGATACCATGTTTTAGTTTTGAGATCACCACCTTTTGGGGAATAAACTCAAGAAGTAGAACAACAATTAGAGGCGATCCATGGACATGCAAGAATTACGGAAGTTGCGCACAAGTAACTTCGCACTGATTGTCAAGACCAAAGGCTTATCTCAAATTGTTGAGATCACAGGACGTCAAAAAAGCCAAATTTCAGACTGCGCAGCCGGCAGAAGAACCATTGGGGAAAGACTAGCCAGAAAGCTTGAAGCAGAGCTATGTCTAGAACCCGGTTCTTTGGACCTTCCTATAAAAGGAGAAGGACTATCAATTAGCCAGGTTGGTCAGTACCGGGTTCCCTTGAGAACATGGTCGGACATAGCCTCCGGCCTTGACTCGGAACCAATTGATGTCCTGCTAACCAGTATGAAACCTATCGGCAACTTGCTTGCGCTCGAAATCAAAGACCCTTCCATGTCCCCCGTTTTTAACATCGGGGAGCGGATCATCATTGATACCGGGCTCACCCCTGCGCCCGGCGACTATGTCGTTGCGGTCAGCGACGGAGAAGCCGTTTTCCGTAAGTTCCGCCTGGAAACCAAGGACAAGTTCCAGCTCGTCCCTCTGAATAACGACTTTCCCGTTATCGAAAACAGCTCCACCACGATCATCGGCGTCATGGTCGAGCACCGGATTTACCGCCGACGCTAATTAAACCTATTTGACAATCATCAAAAGGTGGACGAATTGTCTTGATTCGAACACCTTTATTTTTGCCATTTAGTTCACCTTATTGTGTATATTTCCACCAAATGATGGTTTTAGGTGGAATTATGACCTCTCTCGACATCCTTCACGAAAACATCCGCCGCGCCGGCCGCGAAGACACTTCGGCCGCGTTCTGGCTTCCCGTCATGCGCGTGATGGCCGGCATCTATGCCGCCCTTCTCGTTGGTCAACTCTTTGCATGAGGCAGCCATGAAGGAAATCGTTGAAGAAAAGCTCAACTGGATCATCTTCCAGTCAGACGATCCGGACACGTGGCCGGGCCTCACCACCGACGATGTCATTGTGGCCCGGTATGACCGCAAGACACGCAAGTTCCGGGACGGCAACATGCTCTTTCACGGCGCTCTTTGGACAAAGTGGCAGCCGCTCTCGGAGCTTCTCAAGGTTAACTGAAGCCTTTTTAACCGGCCCCTGTCAACCACTCAGCAAGTCTGAGACCTGAATTTTCAATGTTTGTTTAATGCGGGGGCCGGTTAAAGAGCAGCTTTTGCTCCTGACCGATTCGATATGCAGCGGGCACTGCATGTACGCGAGTTGAGCTCACGCAGCCTGGTGAGCAGCGAAGACCCAGCCTTCGAGGCCGCGGGGCGACAACACGCCTGAGTCTTCGAGAAGGCCAATTTCAGCGCTTGGCAACGAGCGCTGATGTGGGCTTTTTTATGAGGGGGTTATGCTCGGTCAATTTTTAGACATAATTTTGCGCAACTTCCCTGCCACTGGAGTGCGCATCATGAAGCCTGACGAATCGGACAGCTACGGACTTTCGATCCATTATCAAGGAAACGCCTACAAAGACCATCTGATAGATGCTGAAGATCTTGCAATTTCACTGTTGGGCTTGAATCAAGCGCTCGACAAGGTCTCAAAGATAGTCTACGGAGACGATGCCGGCAGTAGTCTTAAAGTTCGCGCCGATCTTCGACAGGGGAGTGCTGTTGCTGATCTTGTTTTTTCCATAGCGCCAACGGCTGCCGTGGTGTTACCAGAGGCGCTTTCATGTGCAGAGAACGTGATCAACGTACTCACCGGTTTCTGGGAGCTGATGAAGTTCTTGAAAGGGCGCAGTTTAACTGAGGCTCAAACCATTCCAAACCCCAACGGCACGACAACCATCAATCTCAACAGCAAAAGCATTACCGTGCACAACATGGTTATCAATACCTATAACGGATGCAGCTCGCTGCCTGATGCCACTGCCAAAACATTGCGCCCGCTTACCAGCGGGAATGCTGAATCGATTGAGGTAACCGGCACAGACAATCAGGTAATTGCAAGCTTCAGCCGCCAAGACGCTACCGAGATCATTGAACAAAAACAGCCGGAAGTCTCCGAGAAACTGTCAACAGTGAAAACGGACGTGACGATTGAGAGTCTGTCTTTTACTCCGGGGCAGAAATGGCGGGTGTTTGCGGGTGGAGATTTGCTGCATGTAAGTATTCAGGACGATGAGTTCATGAAGAAGGTGTCGAATCGTGAAATCAGCTTTCGTTCAGGGGATCAACTCTCCGTGTCTCTGACGATGATGCAAAACTCAGGGAAAAAGCGCAATCTTTTTACTTTCATTGTCAACAGGGTCTACGGTTGGAGCCATGGGGAAGAGAATCTAAATGACTGACGAAGACAACACTGGAATCGATCAAATCCTTGACGATATTGACAGACGGCTTTGGCGATGCCTTTAAAGCCATCTCTTGGATTAAGGGGATTCTCTGCACTGGTTTGGGGTGCGGCGTCGCTCTCATCGCCGACCATCTCATGCAGCCATGAAGATAAACACGATGAACTTCACCAGAACAGCAGTAAGCAGCTTCATGAAGGGCTTCCTGGCACCTTTGGCAGTCATCAGGTCCATGCTCGGCATTGCCAGGCATGCAGAAGAAGACACGCCCTAAACGTGACCGTTCGGCCGCCTGAGTCTGACGTTGAGAACATCCAGAAAGACTTCAGCGCGGCAATTGGGAAAGTTAAGCAAGAAGCTTTCTCACCATCTGAGCGCAAGTAACGAACCAACAACTATTAACAATCAAGGCCTCCGAGCAATCGGGGGCCTTTTTTTATCCATCAGGAATTGGAATGTTATGGACATCCGAACAAAACGAACAGCTGAGCCGTTACTGCGTCGGCATCCAGGCGATCTCGGCCAAAGTCCGACTCGGCCACGCCGATTACGCCGACGCGGCCGCGCTGGAGTTTGTCATGCCGCAACTCGCCCAAGCAGTCGAAGACTTGAAGAATCTGATCATCAAAAAGTGCCGGCAACGCGACAGTCAAATGCAGGAGGAAGCCGCCAATGACACGCTTGATAGCAACGCCTGAGCACATCAAGGCGATCATCCGCGACTACGCCCCGTGGCAGGCTGAGAAGCCACAGTTCAGGCCGGATCTTGCCTGTCAGGCTTTCGACAGCGAGGCCGACGGCACAACGATCAAGCTACATGCTGCCGACAGCGAAGCACCGGCAGACGACCACTGGTTTGTGATCGTCTGCCCTGGTTACGGGGCCGACCGATACCTTGTGAACCTCACGAAGGAGCAATACGACGAAATCCGGAACCTGATGCTTCAGAACATTACCGGCGGCGGCAAGCTCACCCCGGTCGTAAGTAGCGACTGGAAGAAACAATTCAGCTGGCGCAAGACGATGGGGAAGCACGCATGTCCTACCAAAAAGTAATTCTTGTGGGGCAGGTGGTTCACACGCCGCAGTATCGAAAAGGCGGCGATGGTGTCATCCAAGCGACGCGCCTGCAACTGCTGACCGAATACCCCATGCGCAACGGCGAGGTCGAAAGGAACTACCACACGGTACTCGCGTACGGAAATCTCGCCGACATCGCGCAGCAGGGAATACACAAAGGGATCCAGGTGCATGCCGAGGGACGCCTGCGCACCCGGCGCTACCAGGGAAGAGACGGTGTCGAGCGATGGACCACCGAGGTCATCGCCGACATGTTGGATTTCAGAGGAGAAATTGATGTTACTGACGGACGTAGTGAAGGAAGCCAGGAAGCTTCTTAAAAAGCCCTATCAAAAGCAGTACTACGTGCAGTGGCTCCGCATCGCACACATGATCAGCCTTGTCGACGTGGCCGTTGCCAAGGAGTACCTGATGCCGCAACTGCTGACCTACATGATCGCACTGGACGAATGCCAGCGCAGCGTGATTTCCCGGGAGACGCTTAACGAGTACGCGGAAGGGCTGCGGGCAGATCTGAAGGTTTGGCTCAAAGCCATTGAGAGGTATCTGTGATTCGAGACGATGACGAAAACTTCGGGCTGACAGAGCTCTGCCTGACGATCTGTATCGCGGCCGTGCTCATCTTCGGCCCGGGACTTTTTCTTGGATGGCTATTTTGGGGATAGAAATGGACCAGCAATTTTCTTTGGAACTGATTCGCAACGGCTTGCTCTGCTGCGACATTGAGGACGCAATCCGTGATGCCACACAGGCTGTCACCGAGCGCGGCAAGGCCGCAACGGTGACCATCAAGCTCACGGTGAAGCCGGCAACGAAGTCATCCAGTGACAACGTGATCATCACGGACGATGTGTCCGTCAAGCTGCCGAAGCTCTCCTCCGGCGAAACGATTCTTTTCGCTTGTGAGGATGGCCGCCTGAGCGCTGACAACCCGCGCCAGGGCAAGCTCAGTTTTGCAAAAGTTGAAGTGAAAGAACCGGCCAACGACGGTGCCGGCAAGTTTGAAAAATTGAAGTAGGAGAAGAAAATGGGAAATCAAATGCTTGATACCGCAACCGAGCGCCGCCCCTTCGTGCTGGTTGTCGAAGGTGTCCCGTACATTGTCGGCCACAAGGACTATGAAGCTTCGTCCTGCGAGAAGTTACTGCCGCGGCCGGTGCGCGATGAACGCTTTGTGACACTGGCCGATGCAGCAAGCTTTGCTGAATACATCAAGCTTCACGGCCAAAAGAACTCTGCCGTCTACGTATCCGCGACGTGGCCGGCTTCCAATAAGCCGCTCGCCGAGGTCGTTATCGACGACGGTGCTGCCGGTGAAAGTTCGTGGCGTGATCACCGGGCTACGCTCTCCCCGGTACTTACAAAGACATTCAGCGACTGGAGGATGATCGATCAGGAAAAGATCAGCCAGCTCAACCTCTGTGTGTTTCTTGACAGGCATCTGCAGGACATCGTCCGGCCGGAAGGAACGTCCGCACCATCGGCTGCCGAGGTGATGACCTTCGCGTCAACGCTCTCCGACATCCGGAAGGTGGAGTTCAAAAAAAGCGTGAATCTGGACAACGGCCGCGTCCAGCTCACCTACAACGAGGAAGATGCCGGCACGCAGAACATCACGATCCCGCGCGAGTTCTACATCCAGGTGAAGCCTTTAGAAGGCCACGACTGGACGTATCAGCTCAAGGTCGCGATGCGCTACCGGATCGAAGACTCCGTGAAGCTCATCTTCACGCTGGAGCTCCGCGACATTGACCAGCTCATTGAAGCGCTCCGGAAAGAGATCACGGAGACGCTTAGGAAGGATCTGTCTGCAACCGGCATACCGGTCTACCTGAAAGCATAAGGAGTAAGAGATGTGCAAACGTAAGCAGCTTCCACCGCCGCCAGATGCACTGGGCGTTTTGATGCTTGATGCCCGTCAGGTCGCCGCAGCATTAAACATCGGAGTGTCATCACTTTGGAAAGCCGTGAAAAACATCCCCGGCTTCCCCAAACCCATTGCGATCACGCCGCGGACAGTCCGCTGGCGTGCCAGCGAAGTCGCAAAATGGGCGGCCGGTACTAATTAGTACCCGATCTACAACGCTCAGGAGGTGACTCCTGGGCGTTTTTTGTTATCATAATTCCAGCAAATAGAACATTGCTCCCAATATTGCTCCCAATAGAGACGGGATACGCAAATAACATCAATAAATATTAAGGAGTTCGGATCTAACTGGGCCAAAAAACAAAAATCGGGGCTTGTCCGCCCTTCTCTTCTTTGCCCTGATGCGCTTTCTCTTCTCCTGCCGAATCGGATTTCCGGGCTGGAAAATTGCAGCACGTCTTGGGCTTCCGCTCTTCGTCAAAGCCCAAGCCCTGCGTGATGAGAAAGCCAAGGTTTTTGTCCCTGTCAGCGAAGACTTTCTGCCGGCATTTGCCTGTGTGGCTGAGGCGGAAACCTTGTGCAGCCTGTACGATGCGCTTCAGTCTGTTTTTGCCGATGGGTTTGAAACCATCTTCGGCAAAGAGGCCAAGTTTCCCGCTGTCACCGCCTCTTTGGTCTTATCGTCAAGAGACGGAAACAGGTAATAACCGAACAATCGCCGCTAGCGCAGCGGTTGCCACGGCTGATCGGAAAGTTGAGGGAAAAAACTGTGACAGAAGCACTGAAAATCGAACGGTCCAATCCAGTGGATGAGATGCTCTCCGATGAAGAAGTCATTGAATACTTCTTGGACTGCTGTAGGGAAGATCGTGAAGGCCTGACGCTCGCACGCGCCATGGCATTTGCGGTTCAATCCCTTGGCGAGGCCCGTACGGCCAAACTAATGATTCCCGCCGGTCTAAACAACCCGCGCGTGAAAGCGCGGGGTTTCCTGCGGGAAATTCTGTGAAATTGGAACGGGAAACGCAAGAGGCACAACAGGCATGCCTTCTTACTACGCATTCCACTCCAGAATCCGCCCCAAAAACTTCTTGAGTTCCGCGGTCTTCGGCCGCTCAAAAAGCTCAGCGCTTAACCCGGCTTCCAAAATCTTTCCCTGATACAAAAAGGCCGTCGTTTCGCAGGCACGCCTGGCAAACCCCATCTCGTGCGTGACGATAATGAATTCCACGCCTTCGGCCCTCAGTTCATCCACAACGTCCAGCACTTCCGAGGTGTACTCGGGATCGAGAGCACTTGTCGGTTCGTCTAACAGAAGCAGCCCCGGATTGGGCGCGAGGGCGCGCGCAATGGCGGCTCTTTGCTGCTGGCCGCCGGAGAGTTCCGCGGGACGCTTTAAGGCGTGATCAGCCAACCCAAAGCGCGTGAGAAGCTCCATGGCGCGGTGTTCGGCCTCCTCTTTTTGCACGCCGTGCACTTCACGCAGCGGAAGCGCCACGTTTTCCAGAGCCGTCATGTGTTTAAAGAGGCTTCCCTGCTGAAAAACAAAACCGATGCTACGACGCCAGCCGGCAAGCGCCTTTTCATCGTGACCCAACGTGCGGCCGTTTACGGTCACGGTGCCGGTTTCAGCACTGATGAGCCCCCCGATAATGCGCAGCAGTGTTGACTTCCCTCCACCCGAGGACCCGATTAACGCAAGCGAGGAAGTTTCGGCTGAAAAACTGATGTCGGAAAGAACCGGCGCGTCTGCGGCAAAAGACTTCGTCAGGTGCGAGATCTCAAGCTTCATACCGGAACCTCTTTTCAAGCAGGTTGCTCACAAGCACGACAGGCAACGTCAGAATCAGGTAGAGAACCCCCAAAAGGAGATAGCACTCCACAAGGTTTAAGTTCACGGCACTGATTTCGCGCATGGTCTGCGTGAGTTCAGTGACAGAAATCATCGAAAGAAGCGATGAGTCCTTGATGACGGAGGCAAACTGCCCGGCCAAAGCCGGCAGCGTTCTTGCCGTCATCTGCGGAATGATCACAAACCTGAGTGTCTGCACGGGCGAAAATCCCACGGCCCTTGCGCTTTCCAATTGCGACGCCTCAATCGAATTAAAGCTTCCGCGGAGAATTTCCGAGATATACGCCCCCTGAAAGACCGACAGAATGATTACACCCGCCAAAAACCGGTTTTCCACACCCCAGGCCGTCCCCACCAGATAAAAGAAGAGGTAGATCTGCATGATGAGGGGCGTGCCGCGGATAAAGACCACGTAGGCGCGGCTCAGGTATCTGAGCGGCAGCCACCGGCTCATCTCGCCGCCCGCTGCAAGCGAGCCAAGCAGGAGCGAGACCACCATGCTCGCCAGGCTCACGGCCACCGTAAGCCAAAACCCATCCCAGATGCGGATTTTAAATTCCGGCAGAAACGAGAAGTCCGGCCGGTAGTCGATCCGCGAGAGCGACAACCAGAAAAATCCGACGATAAGGGCCGCGGCAATCACGAGACTGACCGCGGCTTTGGCGGGCGGCGTTTTTTCGTCCGGACGGGTTCTGAAAAAGGCAAGCATTACTTAGCGGGTGTCATGTCAAAAAACCACTTAAAGCCGTAGGCATCAAAGGCTTTCTTTTCGGCTGCAAGGTGCTTTTCGGTGAGCTTTTCAAAGCCGCCTTCCTTACGGTAGTTTTCAATGAAGGTGTTTAAGGCCTTCACAAGCTTTTCATCGCCCTTACGCACCGCCACACCCCAGGGTTCCACTTTCTGGAAGGGAATAAAGACCGCGGCCGTTGTATCCGGATTTTTCATATGGTTGCGGTAAATGGTGAGCTGATCGTACAAAAAGCCGTCAGCACGGCCCGAAGCCACTTCCATCACACAGGCGCTTTCATCCGCGAGCGCCGTCACCGTAGCCTTGGTGAGGTGCTTTTGGGCGTAGAGGTAACCGGTGGAACCGATCTTGGCGGCAATCTTGCGGCCCGGCTGGTTGAGATCGTCAATTGAGCGGATATTGGCCGCTTTATTCGTGAGAATCGCAAGCATCGCGTTAGCGTAGGGCGCTGAAAAATCCACCGTCTTTTTGCGGGCGTCCGTAATCGTCATGGAGCTCATCACCATGTCGACCTTGCCGGTCACAAGGGCCGGAATCAGACCGTCAAAGGCAATGTTTTCAATCTTGATTTCTTTACCGACGGCTTTACCGAAATCCTTCATAAAGTCCGGGCTCACGCCGGCGGGGTTACCCGCGGCGTCTTTTCCCTCAAACGGGGGATATGCGAGTTCCATCCCGACGGTAAGAACCGCCTTCTCCATCGTGTCGGCCTTGGCCTGAGACTGCGCGTCGGACGTTTTATCCGAGCACCCCGTTACGGTAAGCACGAGCCCCACGGCGGCGGCACACAGTACGCTCTTTAAATGCGTCATTTTCCTACTCCCTGTTTTTAATTCGTTAATTTTGAAAGCACCGAAGTGTAACCCGCAGGCAGTTGCCCCTGCGTGCCGGGCATCGGGCGCGTTCCGGTTTTACTGTGAAAGTCCGAGCCCGTGGAAACGAGGAGCTTGTACTCCCTCGCCCACGCGAGGCACCGCGGCGTAAAGTCAGGCTGCTGACTGCCGCTGATCACTTCCACGGCTTCGCCCCCGGCTGCGGCAAAGTCCTTCATGAGTTCGTCCACCGTCCAGTCATTTTTAAAGTGATAGCGGCCCGGGTGCGCCATCACGGCAATGCCGCCAGCGGTGTGAATAAGGTCAACCGCTTCAGCTACCGTCGGCCACGGGGCCATGATGTAAGCGGGTTTTCCGTCCCCCAGATACCGGTCAAAGGCTTCCTGCTGGTTTTTCACGGCACCGGCTTCTAAGAGTGCCAGCGCAAAATGCACGCGCGAGACGTTCAGTTTGTTTTCCGCAAAGGCCGTTGCCTTTTCAAGCATTCCGGGGATTCCGAGGGCCGCAAGTTTTTCTGCAATCTGCGCAGCGCGCCGCGTGCGGCTCACTTCAAATTCTCTGACCTTACGCGTAAGAACCGGGTTCGTGTCATCAATGCCGAGCCCCACCACGTGAATCGAACGCCCGCCCCAAAGAGACGACACTTCAATGCCTGCAATAAAGCGGATACCGAGACGGTGAGCCTCGGAGCGCGCCTCAGACACTCCCGCCGCCGTATCGTGATCAGTGAGCGCCACGGTATTGCAGCCGCACTCCGCGGCAAAGCGCATCAGTTCCGTCGGGCTTAACGTCCCGTCACTTGCGGTGGAATGCATGTGCAGATCAATGGTCACTTGGTTTCTCCTTCGCTGCAGGCACGGCAAAGGACTCCATCTGCAGCGGCATCTTCATTGCACGAAATTATGGCAATCCGCAGGCTTTCTGCCGCTTCGGATTTGCAGTCCGAAACAATCCCGAAAAAGAGTCAACAGATCTGATACTGGACCTTTATCAGTCACTGCATCGTTCAGCTAAACAACCCGCGCTTGAAAGCGCGGGGTTCCCTGACACGGTGCAGGCTTTCCCGCAACAGGCAAAGGTTTTAAGGCCTCCTCTGCCCGGGCGTCCCCTGCACCACAGGAACATTTAAAACGCAACCGCTCTACGGGGACGGGCTTCATCAGCTCGATCCGTCGGTTCCGGCGAAGGAC